>Ga0334890_1001214_pt1 | contig 36416 bp, 38 predicted proteins | sample GraSluR1_MG_3_FD_207220 | JGI IMG/M metagenome (GOLD analysis project Ga0334890, IMG submission 207220) | Sludge microbial communities from methane-producing bioreactor in Wageningen University, Netherlands - Granular Sludge_31_08-R1 | ecosystem: Engineered > Bioreactor > Anaerobic >... | reverse complement strand
CATCATTTCTTTATTTATATTCTTTTTTTTCATTATCGTTATTAATGCATCTATTATTGCTGATGGTGTTTTGTTATTTAATATTATTTTTTTATCCTCTTCTTCAAATATTTCATGTGTATCTATAAATGCATACACTGCATTATATATTTTTTTAAAAAATACTTCTTCTGTTTCTTCTAATGTACTTGTATCTATTCCGCTAAAATTTAATTTTAACACCATATATTTATTTTTTAACGGTGTTGGGTTATCATAAATATATGTTCCTTTAAATACTTCTTCATATTTATTTGCATATAGTTTATTGTAATAATAATCTAATGTGCTTAAAAATAAACTTTTTCCAAATCTTCTTGGTCTTAATATCATTATATATTTATCATCATTCTCTAGTTTTTCTATATATTCTGTTTTATCTACATAATAATAATTTTCTGTTCTTACCGTTTCAAAATTTGATATCCCATATGGATATTTGTATTTTTTCATTTACAACTCCCCCTTTTCTAACAATAGTTAAACAATGCTTAAACAACCGTTTCCACTTGATTAGAATCTCCTTATTTCTATTTCAAAATTCTAAACACAATCTTTCTTTTTTAACCACAGATGAACACAAATGAACACAGATATTTTAATTGTTATTTAACATTCTTTTGATTTGTGCTTTTGAAGTACCAAAATTAATAAGTAATCCTAGAGAGTTTGTACAACCAATTATTTTTTCTGAAATCAATCTGTGTTCATCTGTGGTTTCCTCCTACAGATTTACCATGTTTTCAATTATATATTCTTTTAATATTTTATTTTCAGCATCTATTTCTATTCCAATTAAATATATGTTTTTGCCTTTGTATTTGTGATGATATCCTTTTTCTTTTATTTGTTGTAAGGCTTTTTCTGCTTTATCTAATTTTAAATCTATTATATATACATCATCTTTATATTCTATCGTTGAATCACTTCTTCCTCTGTATGTTGATTCTTCTGCTTTTCTGACTACCATCTTAGGTGATGACTTTGGTGAAGCTTAGGTGTTCAGCTCTGGTGTTAACTTAAGCAATCACCTAAGCTAATCCCAGTGTTAGTTATTTTTCATTTATCGTTCAGAAAAATACTTTTGTTTTGGACTTGTTGGCTTATTCTGGAGAGTTCTTTTCAACAATCCACCTTTAATAAGTGGATTCAAGAATCTTTTGGAAAAATCACTTGAGTCTTTGACTCCAATATGATCTTGAATTTCTTGTCTGCTCTTTGGTTCTTTACAAAATTCGATAATCTCATGGATTCTTTTTTCATTATCATCTAAATTATATGCGGTTTCGCTTTGAGTAGTTAATGGAATAATCGTCTTAAATACATCCCCCTCAATAAACTCAGGATCTGCCCCAGAGTAAATCTTATTGTATTTGAATATGTTCCTAACTCCTGAACCAAGCTCATCGACCCATCCAATCTCTTTAAAAAACTTTGCAATTTTGGGATTCTTAGGATAAGGTGAAAAGTCCTCAGGATCAATTATGCCGTTGCCGTGAGGTTTATTTCCATTTTCTGTATAGACTCTATCAGTTTCTATAACCATTTTTGCCGGGAAAGGATTAGAGAATTCTCTATGAATCAATAAATTGGTAATGGCTTCCCTGAAAATTTTATCTCTTATACTGAGCCTCTGAGTTCCCTCGAGATAAAATTTGTCATTAAGATGTTTGGAAACAAACTGCATCAGCCTTTCATAACTTCTCAAAAGATTAACTCTAATGTCATCGCGATCATCATAACGATCTAAGTTCTCTTTTCTCAATATAGCATCTGTTCTATAATGAGGAAGAGCTGTTTGTATCATAAGCTCACTTCCAAAAATCAAAATACCGGCAAGGGTAATACCTTGTTCACCTGTGATTTGATCTTTTAAATACATTCCTGCACTCTTCAATATATCCATGTTATCCATCGAAACCCAAGGGTGACCTGGTCTCAAGTTACCTACAGTTTTTCTAACCCTTGTAAACAATTCATCTTCCAGCTCACCCATATCAGCATATGGAAAAATTCTGTTTTCTGTATATGTGTTTTGTTTTCTCATGTATAATCCAGATACTAGATTTGTATTATTTGTAATATCAAAATCACCATCTTCATTTCGATCGAATATTTTTCCTTTACATCTATGTACCTGGGAACTTTCGGGAACATTAATATATAAAATCACTTTCCCATCTATTTCTACCTCTTCTACTGCCAGATAAAAAGTAGGACTTAGGGTATGCGGGTTATTCAGTGATGTCACAAAATCCTTTTTGATTTGTTCAACTGCCTCTGAATTTATCCCCGTAACTTCACCGGAATCATTAACACCTAAAAACAGTTTTCCCCCATATCTATTTAAAAATGCACAAACTGAATCATATACATCTTTGTTTATCTTGTTTTTACTTTCCTTAAATTCTACAGTAATACTTTCGCCACTACTGATTATTTTTTTTAGACTTTCTATTTTCATATTCAACACCTTCTCTTAATTTTGATTGCTGAAAAGCCTTTGCAATTAGATACCTTTACTAAAGCTTCGTCATCATTATACTCTAAAAAGAGGGGTCTCATCTGAATCATTCATTTCAAATAGCCCTTCCGGCACCATCAATTTCCACTCGTTATTATAATAGCTTTCTTCTTTTAAATCACTAACCAGGTATCTTCTGTTCTTTCCTATATTATTTTTGCAATAATATTGCTTTTGTCAAGTGACCCGTAAACTTTTTTAACCACAGATGAACACAGATGAACACAGATATTTTATTTGTTATTTAACATTCTTTTAAATTGTACTTTTGTAGTACCAAAATTAATAAGTAATTCTAGAGAGTTTGTACAACCAATTATTTCTTCTGAAATCAATCTGTGTTCATCTGTGTTCATCTGTGGTTTCCACCTTCAGATTTACCAGCTAAACGACTATAATTTGGCGTTATTAATTAATACTATTATATCATATTTTCGAACTATACAAAAAATGCATCATCTGATATTTCAGACAATGCATTTATTTTTTTATATTTCATATTTTTTGATATACCATCAGGGCAGACACAACGGCCTACCCCTGCAATCAATTTCATTCCTCATTTTGTTATAAAAAAAACACCCTCACTTCCATTACACGATTTCATCTCAACACTTATCTCTTTACCGCATCCTTCGCACACAAAACTATACGCCATTCCCTCTTCTATATCTTTCCACGGAAATAATTCTACATCTATTCTTTGTTCATCACATCCAGGACATAACATATACCCCATATCTTTTAAACTTGCAAAACTATAAAAATAAATTCTTGGTATCCCCATAAATCACCCGTTTTATTATAATAATTTTATATTTTAATTTTTCTATCAACCTATCTTTTAAAATCCATAGTACTACATTTTTCTATTGGAAGTTTAACACTTTTCCCCTCAACAGAAGATTTATAAACAGCAAGAACTAATACCTCATATCAAAAACATAATCCGCTGTTTGAGGAAATCCGTGTTTAAATCCAAAACTTATTATATCTAATGACAATTGAATAGATTTCTCTTCTATAAGCTCTAAAAATCTTTTTCTAAGCTCTGTAGGTTCTGAATTAGAAGTGTCTATTATTAAATCAGAAATATCTTTTACAGGATTTAAAATACTTATTTCTTTATCTATAGCCTCTTCAATAGGAAGATTAAGAGGATGACTTCTTCTTGATTTTATAAATCTATTTAATAAAACAGTTCTTTCAGAATTCAAAAATATTTTTTTTACTTCCATATCACATGGAATATATTTATCTAAATTTAAAAACGCTTCTATTAACTCAGAAGATTTCTTCCATCTAATATCAGAAACAATAGCTATTTTTTTAATATCAGTTGTACACGCAATATTCAAAAAATTTCTTATTAAATGTGGAGGAACGTTATCTACAGTAAAAAAACCTTCATCTTCTAAGGATTTTAAAAGCAAAGTTTTTCCAGAACCAGAAAGACCTGTAATCAAAAAAATCTTAGGCTTCTGTATAATTAACCACCTCCAAAACACATTACACATTATCTCCTAACTCTATTCATCACTCTTTCCATTACACTCGCCACTTTTTCACTATTAACTTGCAACTTTTCACTATTAATTCACCCCTGATAATTTTTAATATAAAACTCCAAATATTCACCTGAAATAACTTTTTTCATCCATTCTTGATTCTCTAAATACCAATCAATCGTTTTTTCTATACCTTCATCAAACATTATTGTTGGTTCCCATCCTAAATCTTTTTTTATTTTACTCGGGTCTATTCCATATCTTCTGTCATGTCCTAATCTATCTTTTACATGTTTTATTAAATTTTCATTTATTTCTTTATCCCCTGTTTTTTCATTTAAATATTTTATTATTCTTTTTACTATTTCTATGTTTTCTTTTTCATTGTGTCCACCTATATTATATACTTCACCTTTTTTTCCTTTTTCAAATACCATATCTATCGCTTGACAATGGTCAGTTACATATAACCAATCTCTTATTTGTTTTCCATCTCCATATACAGGTAATTCTTTATGATTTAATGCATTATTTATCATTAATGGAATTAATTTTTCTGGAAATTGATATGGTCCATAATTATTTGAACATCTTGTTATGTTTATATTCAATCCAAAAGTATCATGATATGCTTTTACTATTAAATCAGCTGATGCTTTACTTGCTGAATATGGGCTGTGAGGATCAAGTGGTGTGTCTTCTGTAAAAAATCCTGTTGCTCCTAATGCTCCATATACTTCATCTGTTGATACTTGTAAAAACTTATGATTTTTATTTTCATCATAATTGTTTTTAAACAAATCTAACAACGTTTGTGTTCCTAATATATTTGTTTTTAAAAATATTTGTGGATCATGTATCGATCTATCTACATGACTTTCTGCTGCAAAATTTATTATTCCATTTATATCATTTTCTTCATATATTTTTTCTATTAATTCTTTATCATTAATATCACCTTTTATAAAAGTGAATCTATTTTTTTCTTCTTCATTCAAATTAGAAAGATTATCTATATTTCCTGCATAAGTCAAAACATCTAATCCAATTATTTTTCTATCTTTATGTTTATTCAAATAATAATAAACGAAATTACTTCCTATAAATCCTGCTAATCCTGTTACTAGTATTGTCATCTTATTTCCTCCTCGGCAACATCCATTAAATATTTACCGTAATCAGTAACTATTAAAGATTCAGCTAATTTAATCAATTGAGCTTTATCAATAAATCCCATTCTATAAGCTATTTCTTCAATACAAGAAATATACATACCTTGTCTTTTTTGAATAGCCTCAACAAAATTTGCCGCTTCTAATAAAGATTGATGAGTTCCAGTATCGAGCCAAGCAAAACCTCTTCCTAATAAAGAAACTTTTAATTTTCCTCTTTTTAAGTATTCAATATTTACATCAGTTATTTCTAATTCTCCTCTTGCAGAAGGTTTAAGATTTTTTGCGATTTCAATAACATCATTATTATAAAAATACAATCCAGGAATAGCATAATTTGATTTTGGGTTTTTCGGTTTTTCTTCTAAAGATAAAACATTTCTACTTTCATCAAATTCAACAACTCCAAATTCTTTAGGGTTTTTCACTTGATAACCAAATATAACGGCATCAGAATCTTCCAATAAAGAAGCTTTTTTTAACGTGTTTCTAAAATTTTGTCCAAAAAACAAATTATCCCCTAAGATTAAACATACACTATCATTTCCAATAAACTCTTCGCCGACTATAAAAGCATCTGCTAACCCTCTTGGTTTTTCTTGAATTTTATATTCAATATTTAAACCTAAATGACTTCCATCTCCTAACAATTGTTTATACAAATCAATAAATTCGGGATTAGAAATAATCAATATTTCTTTTATACCAGATAACATCAAAGTAGATAATGGATAATAAATCATAGGTTTATCATACACCGGTAAAATCTGTTTTGAAATAGATTTTGTAATCGGATATAATCTTGTACCTGCACCACCAGCTAAAATAATACCTTTCAACTTAATCCCCCCTAATTTTTAATTATGTCACAAATTCTATCTACTATTTCTAACTCTAAATCAGCATATAATGGCAAAGTTAAAACTCTTTCTGATATATATTTAGCAACAGGAGTATCTTCTACATTATATAATCCTTTATAACATTCAAAACTATTAGTTAAAGGATAGAAATATTTTCTTGCATTAATATTATTTAATTTTAATTCTTCAAAAACTTCATCTCTATTTTTTTTAAAACCATCAAATACTACAGGAAAATAAGCATAATTGCTTTTAACCCCTTTTTGCACTTTAGATAATTTTATACCATTAATACCCTCTAAATTTTCAAAATATCTTTCTGCAACAACTTTTCTTTTAGCTATTTCTGAATCAACATGTCTAAGATTACAAATTCCCATAGCTGCTTGAAATTCATTCATTTTAGCATTTCCTCCAACATATTCAACTGATTCAGGACCGGCAATACCAAAATTTTTTAAGTTGTTTAAAACTTTTTTTAATGAAGAATCTTTGTAGGTTAATGCTCCCCCTTCAATTGTATTAAAAACTTTTGTAGCATGAAAACTGAACATAGAAGCATCACCAAAATTTCCAATCCCTTCTTCATTAACCTCAACTCCAAATGTATGTGCAGCATCATATACAACTTTTAAATTATATTTTTTTGCAATAGTATCTATTGCTTCAACATCAGAAACATTACCATAAACATGAACTGGAATAATTGCTGAAGTTTTTTCAGTAATTAAACTTTCTACTTTATTCACATCAATTGTATAATCATCTTGATTAATATCACAAAAAATAGGTTTTAAACCATTACGGACAATAGCATGTGTTGTAGAGGCAAAAGTAAATGGGGATGTAATTATTTCTCCTGTTAAACCTAATGCTGTTATTACACATTCCAAAGCTAAATGCCCATTTGTAAACAAAGATATATTAGATACTTTTAAATAATCTAATAATTGAGATTCTAATTTTTTATGTTTAGCCCCCATATTAGTAAGCCATTTGCTTTCCCATAAATCTTTTATTTCCTCAACATATTCTTCAAAGGCAGGCATTGAAGATTGAGTCACTTGGATTGATTTATTCACAAAAACCAAACCCCTTCTTAATATAAAATAACATTAGCAACCCTCGGTTCAACACAACAACATAGTCTAAGACAAACAATTCTTACTCCACTAGCTCTTTGAGGACCTATATTTAAAAATGTAGCTAAAGCTGTAGTATTACCCTTTAAACCTAATGGACCAACATTACTTTTATTTATTTTTTCTGTAATTTCTTTTTCAATATTATTTTGAATACCAAAATTTCCTTTTGCCATTGCTTCTAGCATTAAAGAGGCTGATTCAAAATGAGTTCTCCCTATTCCAATTGCTGGAACACATGGAGTACATCCCAAATTGCTAACCTCTTCTTTAGCCCATTCAACTATTTTATCAACAACAACATTAATACTATGTTGATGAAATATTCTATAAGTTTTTCCCCTAATTTCTGGGCCCCCACCTTGCATAAGAATATATAATCTTATTACATCTTCATCTATTTCTTTAATAATAATTGGAGGAGGTTCTAATTTACTAGGATCATCATACAATCCAGAAGATTGCTCTATTCTTTCTATAGAATTACCTTTTACAGCCATAGGTCTTCCAGGTAGTTTTCTTAACCCTTCTGCTATTCCTTCGTGAATATAGTTCAACATTTCACCGCTAATACTCTTATTTTTTCCTACTTCCAATATAACATGAGGTATTCCAGTATCATCGCATAAAGGTGTTTTATTCTTATTAGCAACATAAGCATTTTCAAGCATATTTTCTAATATCCATTTTGCTCTGGGATTGCGTTCGTTTGATATAGCACTTTTAAAAGCCTTTATTTGATCTTCTCGGTAAGAACTTGCCGCTTCTATTAATGTTTTTTTAACTTTTTCTACAATAATAGTTTTATTCATTAGAAACATCTCCGTTATGTAATGATTTGCCATGAATTGCTGCTACTATAATAGGAAATTCTACTATCTCAAGAAGATGTAACGCTTCCATACCTTCTTCTTCAAAAGCAATTATTTTTTTTGATATTATTTTACTTTCCAATAAAGCTGTTACTGGTGGAATTGTAGCGTAAAAAGAATTATAGTTTTTAAGTTCATGAATAGTATCATTCTTTAAAGCTCCTTTACCCAAATGCATTTTTACCCCATGTTTTGATAAAAAAGGTATATTACTTTCTATTTCTAATTTATTACTAGAAGTTGGACCAATTCCCGCTGGACTTACTGCAGTATGAAATATAACACTTCCTTCTAAAATTATATTGTAATTATTTAGTCTGTTTGATTTTATCAAATCAACTAATTTAGGTAACACGGCGTCTCTAGCAGTATAAATATATCCTGATACTTTAATCATATCTCCTAACTTTAAATTTTTTACAGTTTCATTATCAATTGGTGTATTAATACTGATCATAAAATTACACTTCCTTACATAAATAATTTTAAATAACTTTTTTCGTTTTCTATTACGCCATAAGCCTGAGATTTAGCAAATATTTTTTTTGCCCAGTTTCTATGAGGATTAATCTCGTTCATTTTATTAGAATTTTTACTTTTTATAACGCCTCCTTGAGCTTCTAATATTTGCTTTGCATCTTCATACTCTTCTTTTGTTACAGCTTGCATAGCATTAACAAATTTTAAATGCGAAGGATGAATTATAGTTTTTCCTACAAACCCATTTGCTTTATCTAATATAACTTCTCTTAGTAACCCATCAATTGCTTCATTCACAATAAGATTTCTTTTTAATAAAGAAGAATGTATATCATCATGTTCTGTTTTAATAAGATTCACATTTTTATCTGCTAAAAAATACTCCCAAACAGGTGCAGAAATAACATAGTCTTCACTTTCCCTATTGAGAAAATTAAGTATATCCGCCAAACAATCTCTTATTGTTAAAATATCGTATACAGAATAATCCATACCTCTTCTAACACCAAATTTAGAAGAAAAATCTGTTGCTCCAACTCTGATATTTAAAATTAAATCCTTGTAAGGTTTTAATAGGTTTTTTACTCCGGTTAATTCATAAGATCTTGTTTCCTTAAATGCAATTTCTACGCCTTCTAAGATTGGCATACCGTATAATATATCATCAAATTTTTCATTTAAATATTTCAAATGGCTTAAATAAAAATATCCGTTATTAGTAGAAAATTTTGGAAAAACAAAACCGGTAATAAATTTAATATAATTTGATTTAAGTTTATTAGTAAATTTTTTAAATTGCTCAGAATTTCTAACTCTGAAAAATAATAAAGGCAAATCATCAAATGCAATTTCGTCATTTTCTATAGATTTTGATAAAATTTCTAAATAATTAATAACATTTTTTTCTGCAGTAGGTAAATCTTCTTCTGAAATAGCATCTTCAAAACACATTACCATAGAAGTTAACCCTGGTAATTTTTTATTAATAACATTCTTTTTAATATCCTTAATTGCAGGCATATATAAGGTTGCTCCAAGACAAAATTGCAATAACTCTTTTTCAGTATATTTATTAAATTCTATAGGTTCATGTATAAATTCAAAATTTTGGTTATATTGATGATGTTTCATTATAATTCCCCCTTAAAATATTTCATACTAATCATTCAAAAAATGTGTTTTTTGTTAACTCACAGAACCTTTTTCAGAACATATGGCTTCTGGATAATAATTATCTATCATTCTTTTAACTAATAAAACCTGTTTTGCTCTTTTTTTTGCATCGGCATTTGTAGTTTCCCAACTATGTGTTTTAGCAACAGAACCACCTGTTTTTAAATAAATAGGAGCACTAACTCTAATCATTTCAGGAACTTCATAATGTCTTATAAATCCACCGGATGATGCCGGATTTTCAGTGTGAACATCTATAGGTATATCAACTGCTTGTCTTATAGCTCCAAGCATTTGAACTTGAATATCTCTAACGGGATTTACTGAATAAGCTCCTATAATTTCAAGTAATTTTACAGAACAAGGATTTCCATGTCCTGTATGAGCAGATACTTTAAATCGACATTTTTCAGAAATTTCACCATGTTTTTTCATTTCATTTAATAACCATAAAAGCCCTTCATCATATACTAAGAATGAATAACAACCTAATTTTAATGCTCTTTTAAGATCTTCCACAGCTCTTACAATTTGCTCTTGACCTCTTAATCTGTATCCCATTCTTTGCCCTTCTGAAGTATGCACAGAAGCACTAGTGTCATAAGTTGCTCTTGGCCCAATAGCTAAAACCAATTCTACTTTATATTTTTCAGATAGTCCTACCATTTCTTTAATCTCATCATCTGTTAACATCATTATTCCTTTTGTTTGAGTTATTCTGTGAACATGTAGATTGTATTCTTCTAATTCTTCTAATAATGATTTCATAGCTCCTGGTGATTGAATTCCTGGAACCTCAAATCTGTATTGAGCACCATCTGAAAACCTTTTTTCTGACGTAGGTAAATCATATGCATCTCCAATAGGTAACCCTATTTTGCCGAGAAAATCTCTAGTATTTTTCATTTTCCTCACTTCCTTTTGTGTTTTTTATAATTCGCATAAAATTATTCTTAATCTCGTTCAATGAAGCATTTAGTTTAGGAATATCGTTACGAATACCTTTTCGAATATATACATCAATAAATTTGGGTTTACTTAAGTTATTATTCTTTATTAAGGTTTCAATAGTCTCTACTAGGTATTTTCTTGTTTCTATTTGACTTTCAACAGTTTGATAACCCATATTTTTTGCAATACCAGTAAAATTAATAATTTGCCCTACGGAAGGTTGTCCGCCTACTGATTCGTGAGCACCATTGTTAAGTATAATATGAAGAATATTAGGATAACCAGAAGTACCTATAATTGCCATTGAACCCAAATGCATAATTGCTGCAGAATCCCCATCTAAACACACAATTAGACGTTTTTTCTCTCCTGAAGCAATTCCATTAACAATCGCAGAAGCATGGCCCATAGATCCAACATTTAAAAAATTATTTTTATAACCAAAACCTAATTTATTTCTTACTTCTACAATTTCTCTGGTAGCCCTACCAGTAGTTGCAACGAACAAAGAATTCTTAGGGACATTTCTTATAACAGTTTCAATCACATCTTCACGGGTCATTTCCAATTCGCTTTTTTCTAACAATAAATTCTTTTTCTCTCCTTTTTCTAATATTCTTTTTTTAACAAGAATTGCAACTGGACTACTATTCTTTTTTGCTGTTTTAGAGGCCCATTGTATTACTTCTGAGGCTTTATTATTCATAGTTGTGTCAAGTATTTTATAAGGAATATTAAGAGTTTTAAGAATTTGCGAACTTTCTTCTCCTTGTTTTTTGTGATGTGCCCAATCTTCTGTACCAGGAGCTCCTCTCCAGCCAATAAGTAAAACCATAGGTATTGAATATGTTTCTTTATTTGTTAAAGAGATTAAAGGATTTAATGCATTACCAATTCCTGAGTTTTGCATATATACTAAAGGTAATTTTCCAGTAGAAAGATAATTTCCTGCGGCTATTCCCACAGCATTACCTTCGTTTGCGGCAATTATATGCTCATTATTAGATAAATTATCCGATAGATACATACAAAAGTCGTTTAACAAAGAATCTGGAACCCCTGTAAAAAAATTAATTTCTTCATTCTTTAATAAATTATAAAATTTTTGAGAATCTATCATTTTTCAACCTCCGCTAACTATTTTGTAATGAAGCGAAAATATTCAGGGCTATCTATTTCTGCTTCTTTCCAAGCATTATTAAAAGCTTCTACTATTTTTTGAGGTAACTTTCCCTTAGTCGCTATTTCAATATTTTGTTTGAGTTGTTCTAATCTTGATGCACCAACAAGAATGCCGTCTCCTTCGCTAACCTCTAATAAAGAATGATACATAAGCCACCTATAAGAAGCCTCTATAACAGGTATTTTTTCTTCTTCACATCTAGAGTTTAATAGGTCGAAAGCTTCGAAAAATGACTTTTTCCAATACCTATCCATATAGTTTGGTCTATGCGTAAATCTTCCTGGTTCGGGGTTTTCTGAATACTTTTTATATTTTCCTGATAAAATACCTCCAGCTAAAGGATTATATGCATAAAACCTTATCCCTAGTTTCCTTATGGCAGGGATAAGCTCATTTTCAACTTTTCTACTTAAACCATTGTATACTCCTTGGTAAACTTTTGGTGTTGGCCAACCGTTTTTCTTGCATATGTGCCAAATATCTACAACCATCCACGCCGGAAAATTGCTGATACCAAATTCTTTAAATTTACCTTCCTCGTAAAGATCTACACAAGCTTTAAGTGATTCTTCTACAGGCGTTTTATGATCAGGAAAATGCAAATAAAGCGTTTCAATATTATCCATTTTAAGCCTGTCTAAGGAAGTATAAAATTGTGTTTTTATAGCTTCTGAATCTAACCTTCCAGTAATTCTAGGGTTTACTTTAGTAGCTATTTTAAAATCAAGATTCTTAGAATTTTGAAGAACCTCGCCTAAATATTGTTCAGACTTACCTTCATTATATACATAAGCAGTATCTATTTCTTGATAACCTGAATTTAGAAAATATTTAACCATCTCTCGACTTTCTTCTAAATTTACTTGAGGACCGAAAGTCATGGTTCCTAATATGAACTTAAACATACCCTTAACCTCCTAAGAAAAAAATGTTTAATTTATATTTTTTGTTCTATAATAATTCGTATAATTTATCTAAATTATTTTCAAGATCCCAAACATATGAAATAATTTGATCGATTTGTTTTTGAGTTTTACCACCATATTTTGCTAATTCAGTAAATTTATTTTCTATTTCTAATTTTGTTAGAGGATTTTCTGGTTCGCCTTTAGGGAAATCCACCTGTTCTTTTATAATATCTCCATTTTTTAAAAATATTTGAATTAAAGCAATAGTCTTGCTAGGAAAAATTTTTGTGAATTCTTCATCAGAGATTACTTCAACTTTTTTTGCAACATTTAGAATTCTTTTATTTGAAATATTTTCAGTTGTATATTCGCTTATCCCGGCTTTTCCTTTCACTAAGGCGAGAGCTATACTATAAGGGATGCTCATCCGTGCGGAAGTAATTCCATTTACTTCACTATGATCATGATTGGTAACAGCCCAATAATAAGTATGAAGAACAATTTTTTCAATATTCTCAATTTCTAAATCTTTATGTTTAGTTAAGTTTAATGAAGCTTCAATAGCAGGATGACAATATCTACATGCTGCAAAAGGTTTAAAATAAACCTTTTGAATTGCAAAAGTGCCCTTTCTTAAAACATTTGCTAAAATTATGTCTTCTTTTCCAGTAAACATTTTAAAAAATCCATTCGTGCCTTCCAAAACATTTTTCGGAACCTCAAATCCAGAAAAAGCTAAATTGGATGAAATATATCCCATTAAAGATGCTTTACCAACGTTATAAGATTTTAATTCTGAACCGTCTTCTATAACTTTTAACATACCTGAAGTTGAAATAACCGCTGTAGAAAAACTATTAATAAGATCTTTTAAAGATCCTTTTCTAGCAACAGCAACAGCAACAGCAGCTCCAATAGTACCGCAAGTTCCAGTAGCATGATATCCTAATTCTTTGTGTAAAGGTTGAATTGAAGCAGCTAGTGTGTAAGCAGTTTCATACCCAGCAACTATACCTTTAAAAAATCTATCTGCAGTTAATTCTTCTTTTTTAAACAAAGATAAAAGCACAGAAAAAATAGGAGATCCTAAGTGAATGATACCATCATTTACTCCATCATCAATATCCGCTACATGAGAAGAAATGCCATTTACTAATATAGCAGTTTCAATGTTTGCAAATCTATCCATTCCAATAATTTTTGATGACTGATGATTAATATTAATATTGTTATTATAATTAAGCAATTTATTTATTTTTGCTTCTTGAATCTTTTTACCTGCAAATACCGCTCCCAAATAATCAAGCAAGCATTTTTTCACTTGTAAAACAACATTATTCGGTAAGTTTTTATTACATAAGTTATATACTTCTCTACAGATTTTCTCTGTTAAATCCATAAATCACCTCTTAATATAATTTTCAAAAATTTCTTTTTTTATTATTGATTTATTATTTAAATCAACAACATCTATATTTTTAAACACTTTTTCAATTTTGAAAAATAGATCTTTTTTATTATCTGCTTTTACAACAAAAGCTCCTACCCTGTTATTGCTTGATAAATCTTTACCTATATTACTTCCTTTCTCTTTTAAATTTACTAAATATTCTATAGTTCTGTCTTCTATAAATTTTTCATAATTTATTATTTCTTTAAATCTACCTGAATTACAATAGATTAAATTATCCGCAAAATACATCTTTGGTTTTGTGTAGTTCAATATAATTTTTTCTCCTAAATAAGAACATACAGCAGCATCTATTATATCAAAATTTGCACTTAATTTAATGATTCTAGCATTTTCTCCACCGCCTATTCTAGGTGCAAATTCTATAACATTTATTTTCTCATCATTGATAAGTAATTGTATCATTAGTGGTGTGTTGACTAATTTAAATACCTTAGCTATTTTATTTGCAATATAAGAATATTTTTTCATTTTTTTCAAAGATAAATCATCTGGCCAAAATGATCCATAAATTTGCTGAACATTATCATCATCATCAATTATTTTTCTTCTGTGCCTAGTCATAACAATTTCAGCAAAACCATCTTTCACGAAACAATCTAGCCCGATTTCTTTTCCAAAAATAAATTCTTCAACAATAGCTTCTTTTGTTCTACTTATTTTAAGAGCATCCCAAGTAAAAGATTTTAATTCCAATAAATTGTCTGCTTTACGAACTCCCTTTGAACCATTACAATCTGACGGTTTTACAATTAGAGGATATTTTAAGTTTATTCCGTCTAAATCATCTAAACTTTTTATTATAAAATGTTTCGCGGTAGGTATTCCGTTATCCACCATTTTTTTCTTCATTAGTATTTTATTTGTTACTTCTATGGCAGTTTCATAACTGTAAGGAGTGTGCATACCTAATCTTTCCAAGCAATAACATGCTGTTAAATTTGCTTGATCAACACTAGTTGAAATTACTAAATCGACATTTTCAGCTTTTGCAATTTCTAATACTTTTTCTTTATCTAAAGTACTTTCCTGTATATGTCTATCAGCAAATTCTTTAGCAATAGGGTTTTCGTAGTAATCTATTAAAAAAGTATAATAACCTCTTTTTTTTAAATTATTAATCAAATCAATATGAGCAGCAGTTCCTCCAAGGACAATTGCTTTAAGGTTTTTTTGCATACTATACCTCCAGTAAAAAATGAATTTATAAATTATAGTATTATTATTTATTAAAAATTAATTTCTTTTAATTTTTCTTATATATGGTTTAATTATTTCTTTCATAGTATTTAATTCTTCAATTTTAAATATTTTGCTTAATAAAATATATACAATTATTCCAAAAGGTATTTGAATCAATAAAGTTATAAAACTATTAAAATCAATACTTAAGCCTATAACATAAACAACAATTGCCATAAATATAGAAGAGACAAACATTTTAGAAATATCTTTTATTTGTTCAATAACATTATAGTCCAATAATTTTGCCGAATAATAAGAATTTATTAAATAACCTAAATACGAATTAATAACTAATGCCCAGAGTAATCCTATTATACCTAAGTTTAGAAATAACACTATAACTATTGAAGTTAAACCCATAATTTTTTTAATTATTTCTAGTTTTAAAAAAAGATCTGATCTTCCTTTTACTTGTAAAATATTTAAATTAATTGCATGAAGCGGGTATAACATTCCTGCTAAACATAATATTTGAAAGTAAGGTATTGAAGGAATCCAATTATTTCCAAACAAAAAAGTTATTAATGGTTCAGCTATTGCAGATAATCCTAACATAATAGGAAAAGTTATAAAAATAGAATTTTTTATAATCTTTTTAAATCCAGATTTCAATCTAACATTTTCATCGTTAATACTACTTAAAACAGGATAACTAACTTTTTGTATTGCAGAGGTTATTGCTACTGAAGGCATATCTTTTAATCTTCTCGCGTTTGTGTAATATCCTAATTCAGTTGCTGAAAAAAATCTGCCTATTATTAAATAATATAAGTTTTGATATAATTGAGCTAATAACCCAGAAACTAACAATTTCCAACCAAATCCAAAAAGTCTTTTAAAAGAATCGAAACTAAAAACTAAAGATGGTAGCCATCTATTATTTAACATTAAGAATAATGCTATAAAAAATTGCATAGCTAACATTTGAAAAACTAATGCCCATACTCCAAATCCTAAAAATGCAAATAATACAGCTATTATGCCTGTTAAAACAGAAGAAATAAAACTCACTTTTGTTAAAGTTTTAAAATCTATTTGCTTCTCCAACATAGTTCGTTGAATTAAACCAAAAGAGTTTATTATTATTACTAAAGAAATAACTCTAATAATAGATACGAGTTGAGGTTCTCTAAAGAAATTGCTTATAAAACCTGCTGAAGAATAAAGAATTATATATAATAAAATAGATACTGCTAAGTTATAATAAAATACGGTTGAATAATCTTCTTGAGTAGGATTCTTTTCTCTAATTAAAGCTTGACTAAATCCACTATTTATTATTGAATTTGAAATGGCAATAAAAACTGTAATCATTCCAATAATACCAAAATCTTCTGGTAATAATAACCTTGCTAATATTATTTGAACTATAAACTGAATTCCTTGTTTCGCAAATAAATCCGATAAACTCCAAATTAAACCAGATACTGTTTTATTTTTTAATGATGACATATATTTATCCTCATAATTTATTTTTTTAAATCTATAGATGTTTTAATAATATGAATTATTTCATAAAGTTTAGGGAAATAAGATTTAATAATAATTTTTGATTTTTTATAATTACTCAAATTTCTCCAAATATTTAGATAATCATTATTTGATTTGATTATTTTCAGATTATTATTTAGTACATTATAATCAAATTCTAATTGATTAATTTTTGAATTAATTATATTACTATATTCTTCAGAAACGTTTTTTTGAATTTCTTTAAAACAGTTTATATTTTCTAAAATATGTGTTTTCATTTTATCTTTAAAATTTTTTCCTTTTTTATAATTAGAAGTCCAACTATTTTTCACATTTATTCTATAAACAGACATAATTTCATTTATATAATAAACATTTCCTTTAAAAGATAAAAACATTTGTAATGGATAATCTCCAACAGGAAAATCAAAATACCACTTTGGTGGATTATCCATAATATTTTTTCTATAAAAAAGAGAATTGGTGCCAAAAAAACCCCCTCCGCCCATAATTATATCTTCTACCTTACAATATTGATTTTTATTATAAGGAGAAATTATTCCATTTTTTTTATTATTTCTAGCATTAACCATTTGAACTGCGTGAGTTACAAGAGAACATTCAGAATGATTTTCCATAAAATCAAATTGTTTTTGTAATTTGCAAGGATCTGTCCAATAATCATCTCCTTCGCAAATAGCAATGTATTTTCCTTTTATCAAAGGGTGAGTATCTTTAAATGAAGCTCTTTTTATCCCTTTAGACATTTGGTTTTCTTTGTGTAGAATAGTTTTTATTTTTTCAGGAAATTTTTTTTTATATTTTTTTATGATTTCTTGCGTTCCATCTGTGGAAGCATCATCTCTTATTAAAATTTCAAAATTGAAATTTGTTTTTTGCATCAAAAAACTTTCTATTGCTTCTGCTATATATCTTTCATGATTGAAAGTGATACATTTTATACTAACAGAAATATTTTTGTTCATTGAAAATCACCCTTTTGATTTTTATGTATATTAATTTTTGTTCCTTTAATAAAAGCAAATAGAGTCCAGACTAAAATATTATCATATGCATTAATAAAAAAAAGATACAAAGACAAGCCTAAAACACTCATAAGTAAACTTTTGTTAATATAATTTTTTTCTTTTTTTAAGTTAAAAAAAGCTGATTTAATAAAAGAGAAGAGCACTAATAAAAAAATGATAAGTCCAATGATCCCCTGTTCAGATAGAACTAATAAATAATCATTATGAGAAATATAAAAAGAACCTTGGCCAAAATACATAAAATTTCCAGCTCCTACCCCTATTAAAGGACTTGCAGAAAAAAGTTCTATTGACCTTTTTATTAAATCGTAACGTATATTGCTAAGATCTTCCAAATAAACATTTTGTTCAAATAGTCTAAATATTACAGAAAATCTAAAAAACAAATCTGATTTTAATTCTTCGGACAAAAAAAGAAAAACTACTAAAAATATTAATATTATAGATAAAAAGATTTTAAAATAAAATTTTTTATTTTTTATTTCTGTTAGTAGTAAAATAAAAAAATAAAATAATATTACTAAAAATAATCCTCTTGATTGAATTGAAATAGCCAATAAAACAATTATTAAACTAGCAAATAATTCCATGTATTTCAATGAAAATTTAATGTTTTTTTTATCCTCAAAAAAAGAATTTAAAAAAAAAGGTATTAGTATAGCAACCATAAATGCTAATGAATTTTTTCCCGTTCCAGTAGCAATTTTTGAATTTAATCCAATAAATGTTCTATTAAAAACAAAAAAATAAATATACCCTAAATATATCATAAAAATAAATAAACTCATTTTTATCCATTTTATTATATTAGGTAAATAAAATTTTTTTTCTACAATAATTGTTACAGTAAAAAAATAAAATAATATTACAAATACTAATTTAATGAATCGTAAAATTCCTATTGTAAGATTTTCCGAATAAAAAATTGAAACAAAATAGGTAAATAAAAATAAAAAAATTAAAATTTCATTTTTTTCTATATACAAAATTTTTAAAGGTGGTTTTTTTATTAGAATAAAAAAATACCCAATAATAATAGAAATCATATAAAAAGATAATGTAAATCCTAGCAAATCTATTCTCAAGTTTATCAACGGTAAAAAAATTCCTGAAAATAAAATAAAAATTTGATCTAATTTTGTAATTTTAAATTTTTCCATTTTAATAAGTCCTTTAAATATTTTTTATAAATTTTGCAGGAACGCCTCCTACCATAGTGTTATTTCCGACATTTTTTGTTACAACTGCACCTGCTGCAACTACAGATTTTTCTCCAATTTCAACACCTGAGTTAATAACCACATGACTGGATATCCAACTTCCTTTACATATTTTAATCGGAGCAATAATCGATTGTTCATTACTAAAACCGTCATTGCCATACATATGCATTGTAGTAACAATAACTGAAAAAGGGCCAATAATAACTCCATCTTCGAGAACTAAACCTCCAGCTCCATTTATCCATACGTTGTGAGCAATGTAAACATTGTTTCCCACACTAATATTACTTATTAGATTTATTATAACTCCAGAAGCTATTTGCAAGTTCTTTCCTGCTGACTTAAAAAAAGGCCGCAAAAGAAAACCTCTAATTCTATTTGCTGGTTTAGAATTAGGCAGCAAAGCTGTCAATAACATTATTATATGTACTGGTATCGATCTGAAAACAAACCTCAATATTTTTTCTTTTCTTTTGTTTACAAGTATCATACGCTTTCTCCATTATTATAACTATTATTTTTAATAAAATTGAATACTTCTTTAACATGATGTTCTAGGGTATTTTCTTTAGCAAATCTCAATCCATTAGCTATTAAATTAAGTCTTATATTCTCGTTGTCGCGAATACGTAAAATTGAATTAGCTATTGCTTTAGAATCCTTAGGTGGCACAAGAATACCGTTGTGTCCATTTTTAATTGTATATGGGATCCCACCAACATTTGTTGCAACAATCGGTAATCCTTTGCTCATGGCTTCCATTAAAACTCTTGGAGTACCTTCAGAGATTGAGGGTAATACAAATATATCATTTTCACGATAAATATTAAGTAAGTCATCTCCAAAAGAGATGTAGCCTTTAAAATCTACTATATCATAAATACATAACCGCCTTGTCATATTCTCTAAATCATGTCTAATTTCTCCGTTGCCTACTAATGTTAATTTTATATCTATCTCACTATCTTTTAAATATTTGATAGCATTAATTAGATATTCCAACCCTTTTTCATGCCTCAGATATCCTACATATAGAATCTTTAAAGAATTTTGCGAAAAAATATTTTTAGTCTCTTCGATCTCGCTCATACTAAAAGTACTGGTTATAATTTCCTTAATATGTGGATTAGCTTTAGAATATAACCTTCTTAATCCACTACCATTAACTAATGCAGGAGTCTTCTTAAGTAGTTTTTTCATAATTCTTGAATCGTAATCGGCAAACTTAATGGCAATCCATTTAACAACCCCATTATATTTGTTCCCATTAGCTACTACTGACCTTGTATCCCCTACTAAGTGAAAAATCACAGGAAGAGATTTTTTCTGGGCAATTTTATAAACATAATTAAAAAAAGGAACTGGCCATCTAACATAAATAGTACCTTTCCAATCTTTTGAATACTTCAGTATAGCTTTTTTTACAATTCTAAAATTTTTATAGGCAGAAATAAAACCTCTATATTCCGGAAGTGCTTGAACAAAAACTCGGTGTGAATTGATACAATAATCCAATTCTGTTTTATCTATATCTGAATCTTGTATTGGAACCACCAAATTTATTTTATCGTAGCTATTTGATAACTCATCAATAAAGCGACCAAAAGCACCGTTACAATAATATTTATTTTTTCTTTTTTTAAATAACATACCATAGTATATTGTTAATTCTTTTTCATTCATATCCTAAACTCTCCCTATACCATTCTATTGCCGCTTCAATTCCTCGTGAGAAACTCCAACTAGGATTGTAAATTAACATTTCTTTAGCCTTGCTAATATCAGCATTGCTATGCTTTATATCACCTTTTCTATCAGGCTCAAATATTGGTTCAATATCTTTTCCAAGTGCTTTACAAAGAGAATTATAAACATTTATTAAATACTCTCTTCCACCATAAGCAATATTAAAAGCTTCTCCTGAAACTTCTGATGATGCTTTGCATGCCTTCAGATTAGCTTCTATTACATTATCAATATAAGTAAAGTCTCTACTTTGTTTGCCATCACCATTTATTGTCGGTTGTTCATCATTAAGTAATTGTTTTATAAATTTAGGAATAACTGCTGCATATGCTCCATTTGGGTCTTGTCGCTTTCCAAATACATTAAAATATCTCAACCCATAAGTATCTAACCCATAAAGTTTTGAGTAAAGTTTTCCGTATTCCTCATCAACCATTTTTGTTAAAGCGTAAGGAGATAAAAGGTTACCTTCTCTGCCTTCTTTTTTAGGAAGATTAGGTTCATCACCATAAACGGAAGAGCTAGATGCATAAACGAACTTTTTCACCCCGTTTTTTCTAGCAGCTTCTAGCATATTAAGGGTTCCTTTAATATTAACTTCTTCATAAAGCAATGGCATCTCAATACTTCTTGGAACACTTCCCCAAGCAGCTTGATGAAGAACAAAATCTACACCTTCACAAGCCTTCATACAAGAATCCAAATCTCTTATATCTCCTTTGATGAAAGTATAATTAGAAATATTAATAAATATATCAACATTTGATTGTTTTCCTGTCGATAAATTATCAAAACATATGACTTTATATCCCATATTCAATAATGTCTCACAAAGATTAGAACCAATAAATCCTGCACCACCCGTTACTAAAAAAACACTATCTTTTTCAAATGTAATATTTTCATATCCCATAAAACACAACCTTTCACTACAGTCTCCAATATTTGTAGCCTGCTAATTCGTATTTTTTTCTATTTAAAATACCTTTGATATCTAGTAAAACTTTATTTTCATTAGAAGATTTTTTAAACATTTTTTCAAAGTCTTCATGAGTAAATTTTAAAAATTGATCATGACCAACTGCAATAATAACAGCATCCATATTTTTAATGTCTTCTATTGAATCAAAAACAATGCCATATTCATATTTTGCTTCTTCTATATCTGCTTCAGGATCTGCTATCATAGTATTAATTCCATATTCTTTCAGTTCATTCACAATATCAATAACTCTCGTATTTCTTGTATCAGGACAGTTTTCCTTAAAAGTGAATCCAAGAATTGCTACTTTTGCATTTTTTACTGGAACATCAGCTTTAATAAGATTCTTAATTAAATTTTCAACTACATATTTTCCCATATCATCATTTATTCTTCTTCCAGATAATATTATTTGTGAATGATACCCTAATTGTTCAGCTTTATAAGTTAAATAGTAAGGATCAACTCCTATACAATGTCCACCAACTAATCCTGGAAAAAAATTCAAGAAATTCCATTTAGTTCCTGCGGCTTTTAAAACAGCTTTTGTATCTATTCCCATTTTATTAAAAATTATAGAAAGTTCATTCATGAATGCAATGTTTATATCTCTTTGAGAATTTTCAATTACTTTGGCAGCTTCAGCTACTTTTATTGATTCCGCTCTGTGTACTCCAGCCTCTATAACCATTTCATAGACTTTTGCAATGATTTCAAGAGATTCTTCATCCATTCCTGATACAACTTTTACTATTGTTTCTAATCTATGGACTTTATCACCTGGATTTATTCGTTCTGGAGAATATCCAACTTTAAAATCAAGTCCACATTTTAAACCTGAATTTTTTTCTAATATAGGCACACAAACTTCTTCTGTTACTCCAGGATAAACTGTTGATTCGAATACAACTATTGAATCTTTTGTTAGATTCCTTCCTACAATTTCACTCGCACTTATAACCGGTATTAAATCAGGTGTTTTATCTTTGTTAATTGGAGTAGGAACTGCAACTATATGAAATTTACATTCTTTAATATGCTTTTCTTCATATGTAAAATAAGCAGTAGTATTTTTTATTGCTTCATTTCCTACTTCTTTTGTTACATCAATTCCTTTATAATATTGCTCAATTTTAGATTTAGAAATATCAAAACCTATTACATCAGCTGCTTTAGCAAAGGCTATAGCTAATGGCATACCTACATATCCTAATCCTATTATAGAAATTTTTTCTTGTTTATTTTTGATTTTTTCGAATAATGACATTTTAATTTCCTCCAATATAAAGAATTTTATTTTTTTAATACCCCTATAAAAGATCCTAAACCGTAGGATATATGGAAAATTGGAAATAATAATATTAATAAAATTAATTGATTAATATTTTCAAATTTTTTAAAAACTACAATCAAAACAAATACAAAGTATGTAATTAATTCCAAAAAAAATATTAAAATAAATAAAGAAGAAAATAAACTTAAAATAGGTAGCCCTAATAAGGATAGAGTAAATACTAAAGGTATAAAATGTCTTATCGACATCGTTCCGGGGCATAGTTTTGAAGTTATTATATTCCACTTTCCATTCTCATAACTTTGTTTTAATATACCCGACAATGTGTCTCGGCAGAAATATGTCAAGCTTATATCAGAATTAAGGTATATTTTCCCCCCCATTTTTCTTATTCTATAATTCAATTCATAATCTTGGTTTCTTGTTAAACGCTCATCATAATAACCATATTTTTCAAAGGTTTCTTTTTTGAAAGTGCCAAATGGAACAGTATCTACATATCCAGACTTTGCATTAGTTCTAAACCCAGAATTTCCAACACCAAATTTTGATGATAAGACTTTAGCAAATGCTTTTCCTATAAAACCTTTCCCTTTTGTCAATGCAAGACCTCCAACATTATCGGCTTCAATATTTTTAATAGTTCTTATGCAATCAGAAATATAATTGTTAGGATATTCACTATGTGCATCCAATCTAATAATATAATCCCCTATAGATTTTCTAATACCGATATTCATAGCAAATGGAACAGTTTTTTGAGGATTATCAAATAAAATTATCAGATCAGGATATTTTTCAATATAATTATTAATGATTTTTTTAGTGTCATCACTTGAATTTCCATCAATAAAAATGACTTCTAATTTATCAATGGGAAAATCTTGATTAAGAATTGATTCAATACAATTTTGAATATGATTTTCTTCATTTCTAACAGGTATAACTAAAGATACCTTTTTTTTAGTATTAGTCTGCATCACAAAACCCCTCTCGTATTTAATATCTATTGATCAAAGTATTTGTTTTATCTTGATTTTCTTCATATTCTTTTTTATCAATTTTACCTATTCTCAGCAAATAATCTCCTAAATCTTCTGCTGTTTCCATACCTTTAGTATTAATATCATCTTTTTTAAAAACTTTAGCAATAGTCATAAAAAATATTTTCAAGTCTTTAAAAAAAGTTATATTATTTATATACTCTGCATCATACAAAAATTTTTCTTCCCAAGTTACATTATTTCTTCCGTTAACTTGTGCCCAACCCGTGAGTCCTGGATGAACAGAATGTCTTTTTCGTTGTTCAGGAGTCATAAAAACCATATCTTTAATGAGTTGAGGCCTAGGCCCTACTATGCTCATATCTCCTTTTAATATGTTCCATATTTCTGGTAATTCATCTAAAGAGGTTGAACGTAAAATTTTTCCAAATTTTGTTAATCTTATACTGTCTGGAAGTAAATTTCCATTTTCATCTTTTTCATCTGTCATCGTTCTGAATTTATACATTGTAAATATTTTTTCGTTTAGTCCAGGTCTTTTCTGTTTGAAAATTATAGGACTTCCAAGTTTTACTCTAACTAATATTGCGGTTATTAAAAATACTGGACTTAATATAATCAAGGCTAATAAGGATAATATTATGTCTAATGGTCTTTTAAAAAATCTTTTGTAAATTCCGTGTGAGTTGGTCATTAAAACAACTCCTTTATAATTTTGCATATTCTTTTTAAATCTTCATCAGTCATTTTTGTATCACTTGGTAGACATATTCCTTTTTCAAAAAGCGTTTGTGAAACATTTGATCCGATAAAATCGTATTTTTCAAAAAATGGTTGCATATGCATTGGTTTCCATATTGGTCTTGATTCTATATTTTCTTTTTCAAGTGCTTCCATTATTTGAATTGGTTTAATTTTTCCGTTAAGTGTTATGCATGATAACCAGTAATTTGGTTTGTTCCAACTGTTTATTGGCATGAATTGTATTCCTTCAAGGTTTTCTAATTCTTTTTTATAATATTCAAATATGTATTTTTTCTTTGCTACTCTTTGATCTAATATTTTTAATTGACCTCTTCCAATTCCTGCAACGATATTGCTCATTCTGTAATTGAAGCCTAATTCGCTGTGTTGATAATGTCTGGCGGGGTCTCTTGCTTGTGTTGCCCAGTATCGTACTTTTTGAATTTTTTCTTCGTTGTTTGAAACGAGCATTCCACCGCCTGATGTAGTAATGATTTTATTCCCGTTGAAAGAGAATATTCCATATTCTCCAAATGTTCCTGTGTGTTTTCCTTTGTAATATGTGCCTAATGATTCTGCGGCATCTTCTATTAGTGTTACGTTATGTTTTTTACATAATGCTGTTATTTCATCAAGTTTTGCAGATAGTCCATATAAGTGCACGAGAATAACTGCTTTTACTTGCGGATATTTTTCAAAGGCTTTTTCTAATGCAATGGGGCACATATTCCATGTTTCATTGTCGCTATCTATAAAAACTGGTATCGCATTTTGATAAATTATTGGGTTTGCTGTTGCTGAGAATGTAAGGCTTTGGCAGAACACTATGTCTCCTTCTTTTACGTCGGCTGATTTTAATGCCATGTGTATTGCAGCCGTTCCTGTTGTTAATGCAGCAGCGGTTTTTGAACCTACTTTTGCGGCGAATTCTTTTTCGAATTCGTTTACGTTTGGTCCAAGTGGTGCTATCCAGTTTGTATCGAATGCTTGTTTTACGTATTCTTGTTCGTAGCCTTCGTCACTCATGTGGGGGGAGGAAAGCCATATTTTTTTGTTAGAAGTATTTTCATCCATATTACCGTCATCCTTCCTTATCTAAAGTCTATGTGTTTTCTCAAGTTCACCATTCCAGAGTAAATCTATCAGTAATGTTAACAACAAAGGGCTTACTTTTCCCATAGCAAATATTTTCTTTTACTAAGAAGCATTCGACTAAGTGAGTACCTCTGTACAGCGTAGATTCTTCTCGAACTTTCTTGCCTTCAATAATTTGTCCGTTATAGAAGTCACCTCTTAAACAGTTACTGTTTTGTGCCTCATCGCCTGTATTTGTAATTTGCCAATAAACATCATATCGTCTTATGTTTTCAGATTGAGCTTCAAATCTTAGTTTAACGTTTTTAGGCAGAATATCACCACTGGAAAATGGCTTAAATCTAAAATTCTTTTTAGATTTAAGAGCTTTTATATTAACTTCTTTGACGTTCAGCATAGTCCATTTTGGCTTTTGGTGATGATAGATTGATTCTGCAAATGTTATGAGATTACTCTCAATTTCATTTATTTTTTCTAGATCAAATGCTCTTTTCTCATTAACTCCCAACTGTTCAGATACAGTCTTTTGCATAACATCACCATAAATATCAATAGTTTCGTTATATGGGGTTAATCCTTTTTTAGCTTCTTTCAACCAGTTATCAAAATGATTTTTTAGAGTTTGCTTTTCATTCCATTTATCAGCAAAATTCTCAAGTGGATTGACAGGATTAAGCACTTTGTACTCACTATCAATTACTTCAATATACTTAGCCATATTATCTAAAACGAACTTCAATACATCTCTCAAATTATCTCCACCGTTGTACGCTCTTGCGGCTAGTGTAGAAATTATTATCGAAGATGGTTTTTGGTCCGGATTATTTTCAAACATTATATCTCTGTGCCTTTTTAATATTTGTATCGTTTTTTGAAGTGGCGTTTTAACTTTGTATTCTTTAAGTTCCTCAGCTTTCATTTGAAATTTTTCAGCTAACATTGCTCTTTCCTCAATGAAATTTGACTGCTCTTGGAACCATAAATAATAACCTTGAGGATTGCTAATCTCCCAGTCATTAGATATTGTTTCATATCCTTCTGACCTTTTATCTGTTATTGCAACTGCTCTCTCTTTATAACTAGTAGTTTCTGCATACTTATATATTTCAAGCTGATCGATGAACTTTTTAGAGTCACCTACACATGGTAAAACATCCATGTGAAACTTCGCTTCGTCATGGTAATTTAGTGTCCAGCATCGCTTACCATTTTTAGGTTCATTGATCATATTTTTACTTTTAGCATAGGATTTCACTTCCTTGCCCAGTAAAGTCTTTAATTCTTTCTGACTTATTGTCTGTTTGGATAAGATATTGAACTTACAAACCATATCTATGTCGTAACTATCATTTTCACCTACCGGTTTTATTACGGTTCCTAACTTGAAAGACCCTTGTAAATAAATCTCTGGTTCGTATTCTCTCAATGACGAATCATCCCGATCTAACCAGTTATTAAAAGAAGTGTAGCTTGTATAGGCCTTCTCGTAGTAGTTCTCTGGGATGTCAAGTTCTTTATATAGTTGTTCGTAAAAATCATTAATCTGAGAGAAAAAAAGCATCTATATTACATCCTTCACTTATAAAATATGTTTAGCATGTTCGCCAATTTTCTTTGATAAACCATTTAAATCAATACATTCTTTACTGATATCATCTTGAGTTACTAGAATGGCTTTTTCGGGATTGGAATTACAATATTTAATAATCCGTTCTTCCTGTTGATTGGTTAATTCTAAATCGTATATTTCATAAATCAAAACCTCTTTACATTTGAAGTGTTTGGAATAGTGAATATTGGTATTCACAGTTTTACAATACTCAGGAGTAAAACTTCTCAATGAAATAACTTCTAATATTTCTGTCATTATCATCTCTTCATAGAATTCTCTATGTACACCAACTTCTCGATTTTTTCTTGTGTAAAACCAGTTAAATAATTTCACTAGATTTTTTCCTTGTACTCTAATTCTTAAGTCGTCCTTACTTGTTTCGTCTATAGGTATATGATCGTCATCAGTTATTTCATAGTTGCGTTTTATATCTTTGAAACTCGGTAACATTTTAAATACGCCACCGACAGGCTGATATTGATCAATTCTCTTTCCTTTTACCAATAAGTACTTTCCATTAATTTTGATTTGAAATAAATATGAAATACTTACTCGAATTTCGGTTTTCCATAATAGCATTGCTCTTGCTGCAACAGATAAATGTTTTCTATTTTCTAAAATATATCTGAAAACCCAAAATAACCAACCAGATATAAGTCCTGCAACAACAGACAATAAGAATGCAATTAGATTACTATTCATAGCAGAACTCCTTTCTTGATTTAGATCTATGTATTGTATAGATGCACTTTTATGTATTTAGCACCTTGAACCTCTTCTATATGAAGTATTTCCATTGAGTTTCAACACTATATCTCACATAAATATATGGTTTGACAGAATACTATGTCTCCATCTTTTACGTCTGCTGATTTTAATGCCATGTGTATTGCGGCTGTTCCTGTTGTTAATGCAGCAGCGGGTTTTGAGCCTATTTTTGCGGCGAATTCTTTTTCGAATTCGTTTACGTTTGGTCCAAGTGGTGCTATCCAGTTTGTATCGAATGCTTGTTTTACGTATTCTTGTTCGTAGCCTTCGTCACTCATGTGGGGGGAGGAAAGCCATATTTTTTTGTTAGTGTCCATAGTTTTATTATCCTTTCATGCTAAGTTGGTCGGTTGGTCAGTTGGTCAGTTGGTCAGGAAGTTCAAAAGCTTTTCCTATCAAAATGTCTACTTTCTTCTTTCTAAGTTATTTATCAGCCCACCAAGTAATCTACCAACTTCATCCATTTTCTTATAAATTTCTTTATATATATTTTCATTTATGTATTTCAGATCTTTTGCTAAAAGCAACTGATATTTTGTTTCTTCTAAAGAACCACGTGCTATCAATAGAAATCTGTTATAATCTTTGCTTGAACCTCTTGCTTTACCTTCAACGATGTTGCTAGGTATAGAGGTAGCGGCTCTTCTGATTTGAGAAGTCAAGCCAAACTGCTCGTCTTTTGGAAAATTTTTTGTAACTTCATATATTTTTAAGACTAACTCATGTGATTTTTGCCATACTAATAATTTGCTAGTATCTGAATACATATCGAAATCCCCATTAAGTCGAGCGATTTTCGAACAATAGTTGAACAGTAGTTGAGCGATGGTTAAACAATTGTTGAACAGTAGTTGAGCGATTGTTTGGTTATTGGTTATTTTTTAATTGTTTTTCTAGTTGGTGTACTTCTTTTATTGTTAATCCTGTAAAATGAGATATTTGTGTTGTTGTTAAATTAGCTTTTATCATTTTTTTTGCTGTTTCTATTTTTTCTTCAATTTTACCTTCTAATTTAATTTTATCAGCAATGCTCATGATTTCTTCACCTCTTTGTTTTTGGATTTCTATCAATTCATTTGCTTTTTTTTCGTTTTTAGTATAGCAAGTGTTTAAAATAAAAGATGAATTATTTGAAAATCAAAATCATGGTTTTTAAAGAGTGTGAAATATTATCTTTTAAATATAAATGTTTTTGCCTGTGCTGTAACGCCGTGCAAAGTTCAGCGTGGCTGTTACACTACATTAAAACCTGTCTAATCCTCAATCTTGGGGATTAAGTGGTTAATAAGTCGTATATTTCATATTCATAATCTGGGATGTATTTTTTTTATTTTTCATCAAATATTTCACTCATTTGTTTCGCTCGAACCCTATAGCTAGGTATTCGCTTCTATCATCAACAAGAATTTTCATCGGGTTTATGGCAATTTTGTTCAACTTTTCAAGTCTGTGGCACTGGTCTATTCCATCATTTATCAAAACAGCATTTAAACTCTCGAGGTTTTACAAGCAGACTAATTGAGATGCGTTATTGTTAAGCCTTGCTTGATTCTTAACTCGTCAAATTCGATGGGTTAAGAATCAAAATTTACTCTTGCAAACCTTTCTCTATCTCAATTAAGTTCCTTTCCCGCTTCAACTCATTCTTTAATTCTTCCTCTGTAGGTAAATACGGAAGGTATTTAGCAGAAAAAAGTTGCTTGCTTTCTTCTAACACAGAGTATTTAACAACCGTTTCATTTCTTTCTGACGATAAGATAATTCCAATTGTTGGATTGTCAGAATCGGCTTTTATCTCTTTCTCAAAATACCTTACATAAAAATCCATTTGTCCAATATCTTGATGACTTAATTTACCTACTTTCAAATCAATAAGAATGAAACACTTTAAGATATAATTGTAAAAAACAAGATCTATATAAAAATGGTCTCCTTCGGCAGTAATTCTTTTCTGTCTTGCAACAAAAGAAAAACCTTTGCCAAGTTCCAATAGAAATTTCTGCAGGTTATCCATCAAAGCTTTTTCAACTTCAATTTCTGTAAAATCTCGATTATCGTTCAATCCCATAAATTCAAGTACAAAAGGATCTTTAATGATATCTTCGGCTTGGATGCTTTTTTCCAACTTACTAATTTCATTTCGAACGTTCTGCTTGTTCTGGCTTGCAAGAATTCTCTGATAATAGAAAGTGTTAATTTGTCTCTCTAATTGTCTTACACTCCAATTTCCTCCGATACATTATTCTATATAAAAATTTCTGACGTTTTCATCATCAATTTTTGACAAAAGTCTGTAGTGCGACCAAGACAATTGGTCACACAGTGTGCGACCTTTTGAAAAAGCAAGATAAAACTGGCGCATATACTTCAAGTTTGTCACTGTAAATCCTTTTCCGAATTCTTTAGTGAGTTCTTTGGATAGATTTTTAAGTAAATAGTCACCATATTCAGCACGTTCATTCCCGTCTTGAGCTTCTACAATCAGCTTTCCTACATTCCAGTAAGCTTCAACCATAGCAAAATTAACGGCTTTGTATGCTTTTTCGCGTGCACTGGTTAAAATTTCTTTTATAGAAAAATAAATACTTCTTTCTAGATTATCTTTAGCCAATTCTGCTCTCCTTCTTTCATTTTTCTCTTCTTTGAATTTCTATCAATTCATTTGTTTTTTTCGTTTTCAGTATAGCAATTGTTTAAAATAAAAGACGAATTATTTGAAAATCAAAATCATGGTTTTTAAAGGGTGTGAAAAATTATTTGTTAAATATAAAGGTTGTCGCCTGTGCTGTAACGCCGTGCAAAGTTCAGCGTGGCTGTTACACTACATTAAAAACTGTATAATTCTCAATGTTGGAGATTTTAAATTATTAGTCGAACACATAGGTTTACCCCTACAAAACGCTGATAATAATGTGGGTGCTATTGTTCATTTGTTTTTTCTATTATATATTCTTTTAAGTTTCTGATTTTATCATCTATTTCTATTCCAATTAAATATATGTTTTTACCCTTATATTTATTATGATATCCTTTTTCTTTTATTTGATGTAAGGCTTTTTCTGATTTGTCTTTTTTAATTTCTATTATATAAATATCATTTTCGTATTCTATTACTATATCACTTCTTCCTAAGTTTGTTGATTCTTCAGCTTTTACTTTTATTCCTATTGAATATAAGGTGGTTAGTATTACTGCATGATAATAACTTTCTTGTCTTCTTATAAAAATTACTTCATCTTCTGTTTCTTTTTTCGTTTCGTATAGATTAGATGGTATATTTGAAAACACTCTTTTTAATTCTTCAAATATTTTATTGAAATTTCTTGTTTCAAATCCTTCTTCTATATTTTCTCTTACTTCATTTGCTGATTGTTGGTTTAAGTTGTATGTTGAAAGTAATAATATTTCTGAAAATGATTCTCTTACTTCGTTGTTTGGGTAATCTATTGTATAAGTGTTTCTTTTGTTTACAGATTTAAATGTTAAATATCCTGCTTGTAATAAAAAACTTATTGGCGGTGCTTGTTCTATTTCGTATGTTGTTAATAAGCTAGGTTTTATTGGTTTGTTTAATATTTCAGTAATTTCTATTTTATTTTTCTTTGCATAATTTATTAGGAAGTTTGGTGAACCACTTTCTATCCAATAATTTTGAAATTCTAATTTATCAAAAAAATTTAATATTGAAAATGGGTTATATACTTTATGTATTCCATCAAATGAAAATCCGTTATAATAGTCTTTTATTTGTTTTAATAATTCTTCTTTTGATATTTTTAATTGTTTTATTGCTTTTTCTATATAATCTTTGAAATAATGTTCTAATTCTTCTTGTGTGTATCCAAACATTTCGGAATATCTTTTATCAATTGTTAATTCGTTTAAATGGTTTAGTGTTGAAAATACTCCTGTTTTTGTGAACTTTGTTATTCCTGTTAGTAATAAAAATCTTAATTTATCATCATTTGATTTTAGTATTCCATAAAAATCTCTGAATACTGTTCTTATTTCTTCTGCTTTTTGTTTATCGAATAATGTGTCTAATATTGGTTTTTCGTATTCGTCTATTAATACTACTACTTTTTCTCCTGTTTTTTTATGTAGTTGATATATTAAATCATCAAATTGAGTGTTTAATGTTCCGTTATATAATTCTAAATCATATTCTTTTGCTATTTTATTTAATAAATAATTTAAATCATATTCTAAATCTTTTATAGTAGTAGATTTAACTTCATTAATATTAAGTCTAATTACAGGGTATTCTTTCCATTCCCATTTATCATATATCCATGTGTCTTTAAATAACTCTTTTTCGCCTTTGAATAGATAGTATAGTTTTGATATTGTTAAGCTTTTTCCAAATCTTCTTGGTCTTGATATAAAATATGGTATATATGTTTTTGCTAAATCATATATGTATTTGGTTTTATCTATGTATAAATGATTTTCTTCTATTAATTGTTTAAAATCCTGTATTCCTATTGGTAATGATTTCATTTTTGATTACCCCCTTTTGGAACGATAGTTTTTAACGATAGTTGAGCAGTAGTTGAGCAATAGTTGATGATTGTTTGGTTATTGGTTATTTTTTAATTGTTTTTCTAGTTGGTGTATTTCTTTTATTGTTAATCCTGTAAAATGGGATATTTGAGTTGTTGTTAGATTAGCTTTTATCATTTTTTTTGCTGTTTCAATTTTTTCTTCTAGTTTACCCTCTATTTTGCCTTCTAGTTTACCTTCTAATTTAATTTTATCGGCAATACTCATGATTTCTTCACCTCTTTGTTTTTGGATTTCTATCAATTCATTTGGGGTTATATCATCTCTTATGCTTAGTATATAAAATATTATTATTTTAAACCACATTATTGTTTTTTCTTTTTCTGTTATTTCATTCTTTTCTAATAAATCACATATCTTTATATATGATTCTATAAAAGTTTTTTTGTTTTCTGTTTTTATTGATTTCAATATTTCTATTATTGATTTTAATAATAAATTTCCGGTTATTTCTATTCCGCTTTAATTTTCATTATTCTGCTCCTATTTTTTAACGTAAAAGATGAATTGTTTGAAAATCAAAATCATAGTTTTTAAAGGGTGTGTAAATTTTTTTATTAAATATAAATGTTGTCATCTGTGCTGTAACGCCGTGCCTCCTTGGAAACGATAGTCGAGCGATAGTTGAGCAATCGTTTAACCATTGTTGAACCATTGTTGAACGCAAAAGATGAATGTTTTTGCCTGTTCTGTAACGCCGTGCATAGTTCAGCGTGGCTGTTACACTACATTAAAAGCTGTTCAATCCTCAATGGGGAATTAAGGGTTGATGTTTGTTTATACGGCGTTTTCAAATATGTTGAAATAATTTTTATTGTTTTTTATTTCAGTGTTCCAATATAGTATTGTGTTGTTTGTTGTTGTGATTTCTTGTGGGGTTTTTATGTGGGTGTATTTTATGTTTTCGTCTTTTAATATGAGGGTTGTTATTTGGTAGATTTCATCTTTTTCGCCTAGTAGATATATGTGTGTGTTGGAGTTTTGTTCTATTATTCTTAATATATTATTTTTTATTATTAATATTTTGTTGTATGATTTTTTTATGTATTCTATTGTTTTTTTACTTTTTTCTTTTATTCCTTTTGGGGTTATTATGTATTTAATTGTTTTTTTATTTAGCGATTCTATTTTTACAAAGCCTTTATGTACTAATTTTTTTATTAATAGGTTTACTAGTCCTAATGATAGTCCTGTTTCTTTTGAAATTTTTCTTTGGTTTGTTTGCGGGTTATTGTGTATTGCTTCTATTATGTTTAATTCTTTTTCTTCCATTTTTATCAATCCTTTTGAGCGGTTAGTTATTAAAAGTGTGTTCTTTTTTTGAACAAAGTAATTATATCAAATTAATAGCGGTTTGTCAATTGATTAAGACGAATTATTTGAAAATCAAAATCGTGGTTTTTGAAGGGTGTAAAATATTTTTTGTTAAATATAAATGTTGTCATTTGCAATTTCTTTTTTAACCACAGATGAACACAGATGAACACAGATATTTTATTTGTTATTTAACACCGAAAATGTACAGCCAATTATTTTTCTGAAATCAATATGTATTCATATGTATTCATCTGTGGTTTCCTCACACACAACAATCAATTCTATTAAAATAAATCCATCAGATTTTTTATCCATTGTTTTCACCATAATAATTAAATTGAACTTTCAAGGATTTCTTGACAGTTGAACTTCAACCGGATCGAATACAATGGAATTAATCCTTACCCTTTTCAAGTTTCTTCTGCGTATTTTTTATGTGCTCTATAAAATCCCTCTCTACTCTTGTTATTTGATCTTTACTTCGTTCTTTATACTTCTCATACTCTAATTCAGCTTTGATTTTAGACTCTTCATGACTGATTTTCCCCGCATTGTCCAACAACTCGCTTCCACTCATTCTTATAAAGTCATCTAACTTCCCGATCCAATCCTTCATATACATTGGTCTTTGCCTGATTGCTTGGAGTTCAGCAAATTCTAAATATGCGGTGACTAATCTATTCAAAATCTTAATCTCATCTTCATTTAAATAGTTCTTTGCAATAGATGCATCAGCTTTTCTTAAACTCTTACCATCAAAAGATGTCATTCCCATGAAATCCTTATCCGCGTCAGCACGTAAATAAACAATTTCTGCTGCTGTGTGACCATGGGCTGCATAGTGCATTTTATTCTGTACTATCTTGAAAAACGCTATCGACTCAGATGCTCTTGGGTCATAATCAATACTTGTTGCATAAATATCAAGTATTTGCCTGTAAAAAACTTTCTCGCTTGAACGAATATCTCTGATACGTTCAAGGAGTTCTTGAAAGTAATTGCCGCCTCCTGCTTTTTTAAGAAGGTCGTCATTCATAGCAAATCCTTTTTTAAGATACTCTTTCAAAACGCTATTTGCCCAAATGCGAAATTGTGTACCACGTAATGACTTCACTCGGTATCCTACAGAGATAATTACATCAAGGTTGTAATAGTCAACCTGATAGGTTTTACCATCAGCTGCAGTTGTTGCAAAATTTGCAACAACTGAATTACGCTTAAGCTCTTCTTCATTAAAGATATTTTTTATATGTCGTGAGATTGTAGACTTATCCCTTTGGAACAACTCTGCCATTTGATCTATTGAAAGCCATACGGTATCGCCATCAAAATTTGTTTCGATTTTCGTCAAACCATCTTCTGTCTGATACATGATAATTTCTGAGTTCATCACTTCACCCCTTCCGTTAGCTTTCAGTATATATTAAATCATCTTTTCACCGACATCAACTCATCGATTTTTTCGAGTAGTTGCCCAGATCTACATGTTGCATAACAAACTTATTTCTTGATAACTCTTATGCTGCATCTTGTGGTTTTGGTTTTTAAAGGGTGTAAAATATTTTTTGTTAAATATAAATGTTGTCATTTGCAATTTCTTTTTTAACCACAGATGAACACAGATGAACACAGATATTTTAATTGTTAATTAACATTCTTTTAATTTGTACTTTTGTAATACCAAAATTAATAAGTAATCCTAGAGAGTTTGTACAGCTAATTTCTTCTGAAATCAATCTGTGTTCATCTGTGTTCATCTGTGGTTTCCTCCTACAGATTTACCTTGTTTTCAATTATATATTCTTTTAATATTTTATTTTCAGCATCTATTTCTATTCCGATCAAATATATGTTTTTGCCTTTGTATTTATGATGATATCCTTTTTCTTTTATTTGTTGTAAAGCTTTTTCTGCTTTATCTAGTTTTAATTCTATTATATATACATCTTCTTTATATTCTATCGTTAAATCACTTCTTCCTCTGTATGTTGATTCTTCTGCTTTTACGTTTATTC
>Ga0334890_1001204_pt1 | contig 36647 bp, 23 predicted proteins | sample GraSluR1_MG_3_FD_207220 | JGI IMG/M metagenome (GOLD analysis project Ga0334890, IMG submission 207220) | Sludge microbial communities from methane-producing bioreactor in Wageningen University, Netherlands - Granular Sludge_31_08-R1 | ecosystem: Engineered > Bioreactor > Anaerobic >... | reverse complement strand
ATTACCTCGTAGCCTGCGCCCCTGAGCAGATCGGTATATGCCTTGTCGGCTGCCTCCGTGAAGCCGGCGCCGGCGGCGCCGCCCGACGGCGTATCATCCGCCTCATGGAAAGAGACCCAAACAACCAACGACCTGCCGAGCATGTAGGAGATGGCGTTGCGCAGCAGTTGCTCGCCGTCGGCCGTCAGGTTGAACGCGCCCTGCGGGGTTTCGCCGACTTCCTGTGTCCCGGCTGAGAACATCATGCGCTTGCCACCGGCGATCTGACCGGCACCGTCGTAGAACTCCACGCCGGCGTCCCACACGGCGATCCAGGCCGCATCGAGATCGGCCCCTTTGGCGATCAACTGACCATTGCCCATATCGAGGGTGTCGATCAGCGACGTCTGACCGGTGCCCGTCGTCCCATCCACCGCCTGCACGAGCACGGCCGGTGAATTCGGGTCGTTCGGATCGGCGGAAGCAAGCGGGACGAACCGGAACACGGAGCTGTCGGTATCCACAGCCTCCATCGTAGCCCCGACCGGATTGGCGATGGTTGAGGAATTGATCCAATTCCATCGGTTGTTCCGGACCAGATAGGCGCTCATCTGAATCAGCGGCGTCGTGATGGCGTTCCACTGCGCCGTCTCGTCACCGTTGACGTAATCGCCGCTGTTCGTTGCACGGCTCATGATGATCAGATCCGCGGCGTTGAGGGCCTCGATCTTGTTCGGATCCAGATCAATCCAGTTGCCGCGCTGCACGTCGACCGTATGCCCCTCGGCCACGAGCCAGTCTTCCAGGGCCTGATCGTCCTGGATCCCATCTCCGTCGGTGTCGTACACCTGGGAAATGAGAATGATGTCCGCCGCCTGTACAGCGGGGACCAGGCAGAACCCCAGCACGGCAAGCATAAGAACGATTCTTCGTGACATGTGATAGTCCTCCTTCCAACTCGACATCAGAACATGGTTGCTGGACCCTCTCGGCCGCCGATCTGAAGCGACGTGCCCTTTGGTTCGGCAATACGATTCGATCCGAACGATGCCGCCCGGACCGCTTGCATGAGGCACTCCACAGCGTCTCACGCCGGTCTTCTGGGCACGCGTCGCGACGCGCCTCTTGCCCGGCCGGCGGAGAGGATCCACGAGAGACACCGATTGCTCCTGCATCGGAACCTGCAAGGGCGCCCTTCCCTGGAAAGCACACGGTGACGATAGAAATGGCTCTGAGGCGCATGGCTTCAACGCGTACAGAGTATCACCCCTCTCAGAATCGGCGTCCAAAGCCCTCCACCGCCAGGCCGTTCACCCATGCTCCCGGCCTCTGAGAATGAGAATCGCAGTCAGATCCCTTTATACGCGATCCGCCGTCGTGACATCAAGGAGAATCGGCTTCTTCTGGGAGAGTTTCAGGGCGGGTCGAGACCCGGTTCCGACGACATCGCCGGCGTCCCGGCCTCCGCAGGGACCCTCGTTCCCAAACACATCGCAGTTGCGAGCCGGCCATACAAAAACGGGGCCCGCACCGATATGGTGCAGGCCCCGCAGAAACTGCATGTGACCGTGCCAGGCTCAGGCGGAGCACATCTCATCCATCCATCATCCTGGTCAGCGATCGCCCGCCAAATAGCGAACCTCGCCGGGCGACAGCGCGCGGTCGTAGATCCGGAACTCATCCAGCGAGCCGGCGAAGTACGGATCGGCCGTATACTGCGAACGGGCCAGCCAGTTCTGCGTCGTCTGGCCCAGGTCCGCCGGCAGCGTCCCCGTCTCGGTGCTGTCGACCGCCTGGCCATCGACGTACAGCGTCAGCATCATGCTGTCGGCGTCGATCACCACCGCGATGTGGTGCCATTGTCCCGGCGTCAGGCCCGACGGCGCCGTCACCATTGACTCACCGCCGCCGGCGCTGGTCGTAATGGCGAAGCGTGGGCTGTTCGTCGCCCCGTTGTTCGGGGTCAGGAACATGTAGACGGTGCCACCGGTCCCAAAGTCAAAGGCCCGCTGCCAGGTGCCGCCGGTCCCGTCAAACAGAATCCGCGTCGAGAACGTCGCACTGCGCAGCGAAGCAATCAGCGATCCAATCGGCAGCTCGACATACTCGGCGAACCCGTCGAACTGAATCGCCTGACCGAACCCGGCCGGGGCCTGGGCATACGTTGGCTCGTTGAACGGCGTAGCGTGGCGATTGTTGCCCGAGCTGTCCTGCACGTTGCCGTCCATCATGTAATAGGCTGCCAGGCCCGCCGTACCGGGATCGATCGGAACGATCGGCTCCGGGGCCTCCCGATACAGACGGATATCGTCGATCCGCAGCAGACCCGAGCCGCTGCCGTCGACGCCGATGCTGAACGTCCGAACGTTGGCCAGGTTGGTCCCGATCGACGCCAGATCGATGTTCCACTGCCTCCAGACGGGACTCGTCAACACGCCCGGATACGTCACTTTCGCATCGTTGATCGTCACATAGAGCTGCCCGGCTCCGTTGTCGGCGGCGCCGCGGAAGAACAGCACCAGCGTCGTTGCGCCGCCGGCCGTCCAGTCCTGGGCGTCCATCGCCAAGTCGGCCCGCGAATTGCCCTCATAGAACAGCGGCATCGACTGGCGGCCGGTGTAGACCACCGTCTGGTCGGCAAACGGAGCAACCATGTACCCAACCGTCGAGCCGGTGTCGTTGATCCAGCCGTCCAGCCAAGTGTCGAAGATGGCCTCGCCTGCCTCGACGTCATCGGTATAGCTCTCGAAGTCGTCGACCACGACGAACTGCTGCGTCGAGAAGCTCCAGACGGGACCTGCCCACGTGCTGATCGGCTCGATGTCGTTGACCTCATCGACCCGCCAGTAGTAGGCGGTATCCAACGTCAGGCCGGCGGGATCGTAGCGACCCGCGCTGACCGCAGCGACGGGCGACGCATCGTCGGCCACCGCCGTCTCGTCGGTACCGAGATACACCTCATGCCGGGCCGCCTCGCGACCGGGCCGCCAGCTCATCGCGGCTCCGATTTCCACGTCCGTCGCTCCGTCCGCCGGCTTGGGCTCGCGGGCCTGAACGGGAATATGCAGGAAGCGGACCTCGCTGAGGCCGTACTGGCCCATCCCACCGAAGCTGCTGTGGATCATCAGGCGAACGGCCTTGACGGCCAGACCCTGGAAGTCGATCACGGTGTTGGCCGCGTAGCCGGTCCTGGCCGTGCCGCGGCCAAACTCGAAGTCGCCCAACGTCGCCCATTCGAGGCCGTCCGTTGAGTACTCGACTGTCACGTCCTTGACCCCGAAGCCGAGCATCAGTTCGAACATGACGTTGTAGTTCCAGACGACCATCTCGTGGACCTTGTAGATGCCGTCGAAGTCAAACTGTATCCAGACCGGATCATCCGGGTTTTCCGGCTCGCCCAGCCACATGTCCATGGGCTGGATCGAATGCCGATCGTTCTCGTCGAGGCCCGAGCCATCAATCACATTCTCCGGCCCGGTGCCCACATCAGCGTCGGGAACGCTGCTCGTAGCCACCACGTTGGCAATCGGGTACGCAAACGGCTCGGTGGTGAAACTCCAGACCTCGCCTCGGAAGATCGTGTGATCGGGGGCCCCGTTCACCTCATCGACCCGCCAGTAGTAGGTCTGCTCGAAATCGAGGCGAGCCGGGGGCGTATACGTCGTGGCCGTCTGGCCCTGACTGGCCAGCACGCCCATCGGATGGCCCCGCTCAGCCGCATTGACGTCCTCGAACGAACCACCAAAGTACACATCACGCGTGGCCGCCGATTCACCTGCACTCCAGACGAGGGTCACGTCGCGCGGGACATCCGTCGCGGCATCGGCCGGCGAGGGGTCGTACGCGACGTTCGGATTGAACCCATCCGGTCCCATGCGATGGAGCTTCTCGATCTCCTCTCGCGTCAGGACGCCCTTCCAGAGCCGGACCTCGTTGTAGCTGGCGTTGGCGGTGCTGTCTTCCCATTGCGAGCGGCCCAGCCAGACGTTGGTGTCGGCCAAGGTTGACAGCCGGTTGGCCGACTGGAACGATCCCTTGGCATCGCCGATGCTGTCGCTGTCGGCCGGCGCGGTGTACCACGTAACCGTCCCCTCGTCGAACACACAGACGATGTGGTATTCCACACCCAGCGTATAGGGGGCGTTCGTGTTGTCCTGCGTGTTACTGCCGTCCGGGCCCAGCCACTCGACGCGATCGGCGGCCAACGTCGTCCCGCTGGTCCAGCTCATGAACACGTTGTGCGCCGTGCTCGTGCCGAAATCGAAGATGCGCGACCAGTTCTGCACCGAAATCTGCGTGGCCCACGCCTGGAACGTGACGGAATCGCCCAGAGAGCTGACGATGCCGCTGGGCAAGGCGATGTAGTCGCTGGTGCCCTTGCCGCCGCCGGTCAGGGTGACCTCGGTATCGGACAGAATGGCGTCGTTGGCTCCCAGATCCACGATCTCGGCGTCGCGGCCTGCCACCGAATCTCTCAGGTCTCCGTTGAAGCTCCAACGATGCGCCAGCTCGGCCGCCCGGCCCTCGGCCGCAGCGCCCAGCACAAGCAGGGCCAGAATCAAGACCACCGTTTTTCTACACATGCCTGTCCTCCTTCAAAAGAACATCGACTCGGTTATCGCGTAGGGTGGGCAACGCCCACCATTGTCTCCGCCAGTGGCGGACACCAGGGTCTACCTCCTCTATCGGCCCGAATCACCGGCGCCACAAGCGGTAGCGTCGGAAATCCGAAATCCGAATATCGAAATCCGAAACAAATCGGAAATCCCAAACCCGAACAACCCAGACGCTCTCACCCGGCGGCCGAACCGGTTCGAGATTTGGATTTCGACCCTTCGTGCTTGTTTCGGATTGCGGGTCTCGACGCCCGGATTTTGAGGTTTGCCTTTGCCTGGCGTTGCTGCTTGCACCCTGACATCCTCCCTGTCTCGATGACTGCCAAACCACAGACTAACTATGTATTATGCCTTCCCGGGCCCCTTCGCAACAACCCCTTATTGCGTTTTCTTCTAACCATTTCGCGAACCCAGGCCATTATCGGACACGGCTGTGTATCCGTGCCAGCCGTTCTCACTCTTCTGGCGAACCTGTGACGGGGCTGTCACAACGCGGTTGGGGGTTCCTTCTCCACATTCGCCTCAGCCATCCAGTCGGACCACATGATGTGTCCGTACAGAGGGCCCCAACTGCCGTCCGACCGGCGGTCGCTGGCCAGATGCACGCCATGCAGGTAGACCCTGCCGTCGGCTCCCTTGGCGGCCGCCTGGGCGGTCATGTACCGCGTGATGCGATTCCGAAGCTCGGTGCGCGTCGTGTCCGTCCATTCAAGTACATTCTCCTCGCGCCAGTCCTCGGCCGGCAGGGTAATGCGCAGGGCCCCGGTGGCGGTGGACTTGTCCTTGATGATTTCCTCGACTTTCCGGCGCAATTCGTCGGCGCCGTCGCCGCTGAATCGGTCGGGGTTCATGTAGGTGCGCTCGGCCCGCACGGCGCGGTTCTTGGCGTCCAGTTCCTTGATCTGGCCGAGCTTCTGTTTGAGCGTCGCCAGCTTGGCGTCTTCGGGCCCGACGGTGCCGGCGTAGCGGTCGATCGCCTGCTGCAACGGCGCCACGTCGCGCTCCATCACGAGGTTGGGCTTCTTGGTCGGGTCGCTCTGCCAGCCGGTGTCCCGGTTCAGGTGGGCGAGGATGCGGTCGAACTCCTTCTCCATATCGGCCGAGAGCAGGGCCCGGCTTCGCTGGAGCGTCTCGGGCATGTCCCGCAGCCGCTGCTGCATCGTCTCTTCGAGCGACAGCAATTCGGCCGTCTTGCCAAGCGCAAACTCGGCCTTCTCATACTCACTCCACAGGGCCTGCGCCTCGGCCAGAAGTGCGGTCCGCTCCTGGATGTCCGATTCGCTGAGCGTGACGCTGTCGATCAGATACTTCGGACTGCCGCCGCCGACCGCCACATAGGGACGCAGCTTCTCGACCCACGGTCGGCACGCCTCTTCCTGCCGGGCGCGGGCGGCGCCTTCGTTGTAGATGCGCAGCCTGCCGGCCAGACGCTGCTCCTCGAATCTCAGTTCCTGGGTCTTGCCGTGGGGGAACTCGGTCTTCTGATAGAGGGCCATCAGCTCGTTGGCCTTGGCGTAGGCCTGGCGGCACTTCTCCTGATCGGCCTCTGAGGCGCTGTTGAATTGCGCCCCGAAGAGCAGGATCTGATCGCTCTTGATGTCGAAGAACGGCGCGAACTTGGCCAGCCATTCCTTCGACTGGGTCTCTCTGTGCTGTCGGGCTTGGGCTTCGGCGGCGGCCGCGGCATCGGCGACCGACTTGGCTTCGCTATAGCGGGCTTCGACGGCGGCCAGCCGGTCGGTGGCGGCTTTGAACTCCGCATTGCCGGCCGGGATTCGGTTGCTGTAGCGCCGCTGGATCTCGTCCATCAGCTTCTTCGCCTGGCCCAGTCGGGTGGTGGCCGTCTGCAACTGGTCCTTCTCCAGGGCGGTGACCAGTGCGTTGAGCGTGTCGTCGAGCCTCTTGAGCTGGGTGACGACGGCGCTGGGCAGGTCCGACGGCGTGTCCGGCTTGGGCGCTGCGGTCGGCGGAGTCTCTTCCTTCTTCTCGGCGCTGCCGCCGACGGGTCGTCCGAGTCGCCGTTCCAGTTGCGTCGTCAGGTCGCCGGCTCTCTTGACCAAGGCCGTGAGCCTCGCATGGTCCGGGGCCGCTTGCTTGAGTTGCCCCAGAAGATCGCGGGCCTCGAGCAGTTCCTTCTCGGCCCGGCTCGGGTCGGTTGGGATCCGCCGCTGGACGCCGGAGAGCGTCTGCTCGATCTTCTTGGCCAGTGCATCCGGCTCGGCCGCTTCCACGGCCGTGCCCCTTGCGAGCAGCACAAACGCCAGCGCGCACATCAACCCCCATACGAACCCGTGGGAAACTCTGTCGGACCGCATTCTCTGCCTCCTTCTCTTCCTCTCCTCTGTGTTGGTTATGGGTTGGACTGAAAGCACATGCGGGCGGATTCCGATCGATACCGCGAAATCCAGCCCTTTCGCTTACGGCCGGTATTCTACCATGCCCTCATCGGCAAGCGCCAAAGAAATCGGTCGCGAATTCGTCCTGCGCTGCAATGGCTGCGTGGTTCGAGTCGGAATCAGCGCTTGTGTGCCCTCGCGATACGTGCGATGATGGCGAGGGTCAGGCATGAACCGAGTGTTATGGGCTACGGAGAACTTGCCATGAAGACAGATCGTCACAAGTCGAACTCAACGCAGCACAAATCCTCTCGTCGGGAACTTCTCAAGTGGAGCGGCAAAGCGGTCGCGGCGTCCGCGCTGGCGGGCGTCGGGATTCCTGCGGTCCACGCCGCAGCCGATGATACCATCCGCCTGGCCCTGATCGGCTGCGGCGGACGCGGCTGCGGGGCGGTGGTCGATGCGTTCAACTCGCCCAATGGGCCGGTCAAGCTGGTGGCGATGGCTGATTTCTTCGAGAATCGGCTGACCGGCGCCCACAAGACGTTGAGCGAACGCTACGGCGCGCGGGTGGATGTGCCGGCGGATCGCCGGTTTGTTGGCTTCGATGCCTGGCGGCAAGCCATCGATTCCCTGCGTCCGGGCGATGTGGCCATGCTTGCCGGCTATGCGGGCTTCCGTCCAGGGCAACTGGAATACGCCGTGGAGAAGGGCGTGAACGTGTTCATGGAGAAGTCGTTTGCCGCCGATCCGCCGGGTGTGCGGCGGGTGATCCGGGCCGGAGAAGCGGCCGAGAAGAAGAACCTCAAGATCGCCGCCGGCCTCCAGTGCCGCCATTCGCGCAATCGTCAGGAACTCATCCGGCGCATTCGCGACGGACAACTCGGTGACATCCAGCTCGTCCGCGCCTATCGGATGCAGCCGTGCGGCGCGTTGGGCCGCCGGCCCCAGACGGTGAAGGATCTGCACTGGCAGATTCGCAACTTCACCCATTTCCTTTGGGTCTCCGGCGGGTTGTTCGCGGAAATGAACATCCATCAGATCGACGAGATCTGCTGGGTCAAGGGCGACTGGCCGGCAGCGGCGCACGGCGTTTCGGGGCGTGCGGCCAACAGCACCGATTGCGGCCAGAACCTCGATTCCTTTACGATCGAATGGACGTTCCCCGACGGCGCCAAGGGGCTCGACGTGGTGCGCTGGCTGCCGAACTGTCACACGGAATTCGCCACGTACATCCACGGAACGAAGTGCGCCGCACAATTCTCCGGTGACACCCACGAAGGGACGGTGCACATCTACAAAGACCAGCGATGCGAACGCTCCAACATCGTGTGGCGCGCCCCGAGAGAAACGATCACGCCCTGGCAGGCGGAGTGGGATATATTGCTCGATGCGATTCGCAACGACCGTCCGCACAATGAGGCCGGGCGAGCCGCTCTGTCGAATCTCGCCGATATCATGGGCCGGGCCGCCGCGCATTCGGGCAAGGTCGTCACGTGGGACGAGGCTATGGCCTCCGATTTCCAGTTCTGCCCGAACATCGACGATCTCACCGACGACAGCGCCCCGCCGATCCAGGCCGACGCCCAAGGACGCTACCCGGTGCCCGTGCCGGGGCAATGGACGGAGATCTGAGTTAGCCATCGACCTGCACGCGAGCTGCGCGATGGGCGCCTCGTCCTTCCAATATGAACGAAGCACAGTGACGGCAGTTCTTGAAATGGGTGAATCATGAAGCATCGAAGTCTGTCTCTCCGTTTTCTGAGCAGTGGAGCGTTCCTGCTTCTTGCGACGTGCTCTCTGCCGGCCGCATCGTCCGGGGCCGGTACGGCCGATCGTGACCTTGAGATCGTACGCGACAGGATCATCGCCTATGTCATGCGGGCCCGTGTGGATGAAGACCGCGTCGAGAGGATGATGAATACGCTCACTCCCGGCGGGCACTGGCCCGGCATCAACTACGAAGACGTGTCTCGCACGGGGTTCCAGCATTCCGAGCACCTCAACAACATGCTTCACATGGCCAGGGCCTACAGGAAGCCGGGCAACCGCTTCACGGGCAACCAGGATCTGAAGAAGGCGATACACTCCGCCTTCGATTTCTGGATCGAGCATGACTTCCGATGCGAGAACTGGTGGTGGAACGACATGGGGACTCCTCTGTCGATCATCAATCTGATGCTGACGATGGATGCCGAACTGACGGAGACCCAGAGGCGGGAGGGCTTGCGGATCGCCGGCCGCGCGCACATGCAATCGGCCGGCGCCCGTCCCGGCGGCGACCTGATCCGTGTGGCCACGATCTGGGGCAAGCGGGGCGTGTTCATGCGCGACACGGCGGTCCTGGAAGAGGTCGTGGGAATCATCGCCTCTGAGATGAAGACGACCACGGGGCGCGGTTTGAAGCCAGATATGAGTCACCACCATCGCCATGACAACGTCATCTGCACCCTTTCCTACGGCATGTATCTTCCCAGTCAGTTTGCCACGTGGGCCCTGTTCATCGAGGGCACGCGGTTCTCGTTTCCCAAGCCGGCGACGGAGTTGCTCGTCGATTTCTTCCTCGACGGGGTGTGTCGGTCCATGGCGTACGGCAGGTATCCGGACCCCGGGGCGAGGAATCGCGGGATCTCACGCACAGGGGCGCTGAATCCGGCAGGCCCACAGATCGCCGAAGACCTGTATCGGGTCTCCCATTATCGCAGAGATGAACTGAAGGCCATCGCGGAGATCCGCAGAGGGCAGAGGAAACCCGACCTTCGCTACACGAGTTTCTTCTGGCACTCCGAGTACTTCATTCACCAGCGGCCGGACTGGTTCGCCTCCGTTCGCATGCACTCGGCGCGGAACCACAACATGGAATACCCTCACAATGAAGAGGGTCTGAAGAACCACCATTACGCCGATGGCTCCAATTTCCTGACGAGGACGGCGCAGGAGTACGTTCATATCTTCCCCGTGTGGAACTGGCAGCGGATTCCCGGCACCACTGTTGTCCAGAAGCCCGAACTGCCGCACTGGAACCAGATCGCCAGGAAAGGTCGCACGGCGTTTGTCGGGGGCGTGACGGATGGGCAGTACGGTGCCACTGCCTTTGACTTCGCGAGCCCCCACGATCCGCTGAAAGCCCGCAAAGCGTGGTTCTTTTTTGATGACGAGTATGTGTGCCTCGGCAGCGGCATCACAGCCGAGGCCGACGGTCCCGTGAACACCACCATCAGCCAGCGCTATCTCGTGGGCGATGTCTCCGTGGGTCGTGGCGGCACGACGGCCGCGCTCGCCAGCGGCGAATACGCCCTAAGCGGGATTGCATGGGTGCATCACGACAACGTGGCGTATGTCTTCCCTTCGACGGAGAACGTGCACATCAGAAATACGACCTCGACAGGCAGTTGGCGGCAGATCAGCCACCAGGCGTGGGCGTCCGACCGGGAGATCCGTGCCGAGCTGTTTGCCCTGTGGTTCGATCATGGGGAACGGCCACGGAACGGCAGCTATCAGTACATTGCCGTTCCCGGACTGGGGTTGTCGGCGGTGGAGAGCTATCGGGCCGCTCTACCGGTGAAGATCGTCGCGAACACCACGAGTATGCAGGCTGTCCGTCACGAACGCCTCGACATGACTCAGATGGTGTTCTACGAAGCCGGCCAAATGGATTTGCGAGAGGGCCTATCCGTTTCCGTCGATAAGCCGTGCATGGTCATGGTCAAGGGACGCGGAGGGCGGATCGAGAGGATTGCTGTATCGGATCCGTCGCGGATGCACGAGGCTCTTGATATCGCGTTGCGCGGTCAGCGCATCGAGGGCGGGGCCGACCGTTGGAGTGTCACCTGGAACGAGAAGGAGAATACCAGCCGGATCGCTGTCGATCTTCCCCCGGCTGAGTGGGCCGGCAAGAGCGTGGTCCTGGATGTTCGATAGGTTTCTGTGGTTTGGAGTTCTGTTATGAGATTGCATGTCGTATGTATGAATCTAATTGCGTACTTCCTGGTCTTGCTTATCGGCGTACTGCCGGAGCCACTGGTTGCCTCGGAGAGCACACCACACTCCACAGAAGATGTGAAGGGCCGGCAAACCGTTGCTGGGGTCGTCTTCGCCGACACGAATGCCTCCGGGACATTCGACGAAGGCGATCTTCCCCTGGCGAACGTGCGGGTCAGCAACGGTCGTGAGGTCGTTCTCACGAATGCCGAGGGTCGCTATGCGCTTCCGATCGATGGCGACGCAGAGATTTTCGTCATCAAGCCGCGTGACTATCAAGTTCCGCACAGCAAGGACCATCTGCCGCAGTTCTATTACCTGCACCGCCCGAACGGCTCACCCGAGACGCGATTTGCCGGGATCGCGCCCACCGGCCCGCTGCCGGCCTCGGTGGACTTCGCGCTGACCCCGAAGAAGGAGCCGGACGAGTTCAATGTGGTCGTCTTCGGCGATCCGCAGCCACGGAACATCGAAGAGATCGACTACATGATCCGAGATGTCGTCGAGGAGCTCGTCGCCGACGGCATTCAGAAGACGGCTGCCTTCGGCATTTCGCTGGGCGATATTGCGTTTGATGATCTGAATACGTTCGCACCGCTCAACGCGGCCATCGCGCAGATCGGTTTGCCCTGGATCAACGTTCTGGGCAATCACGACTGCAATTTCGACGCGCCGCACGTCCGGCGGAGCTTCGAGACCTTCCAGCGGGTCTATGGCCCGAGCTACTACGCCTTCGATTACGGCCCGGCCCACTTCGTGGTGCTCAACACCGTCACCTGGCACGAAGGCGAAGAACGTCGCTACTATCGGGCGGGTCTGCACGAAGATCAGCGCGCCTTCGTCGCCAACAACCTCGCGCATGTGCCCGAAGACACGCTGGTGGTCTTTCTGATGCACATCCCCTTTGTGGACTCGACCCCCTGGAACGAGGGAGAACTCGAAGCCTTCTATCGGATCATCGAAGATCGCCCCCATACGCTCTCCTTCGCCGCTCATACGCACTCACACAAGCATCGCTTCCTCGACGAAACGAATGGCTGGCAGGGCCCCCGGCCCCATCACCATGTGATTCACGGTACGATCTGCGGCGCCTGGTGGTCGGGTCCGCAGGACAGTTATGGCATCCCTCAGACGATGATGGGGGACGGAACACCCAACGGCTACGGCATCCTAACGATCAGAGGCAACGCCTATCGCCACCGCTACAAGGTCTTCCGCCGGCCGGCCGACTTCCAGATGCACATCGACGTGTCGCAAACGCCGTCGGCCGATGACGCCGAACCCGGCACGGTCTTCGCCAACATTTTCAATGCCTGGCCCGAGGCCGACGTCAAGATGCGCATCGGCCGCGAGGGAACACGGCTGCCGATGGAGCGAACGTTGCAGCCGGATCCAGTGTTCCTTGCGTATCGTGCCCGCAGCGACAGCGTCGCCGAGCGGCCCTGGCGCGATCCCCCGCGGCCGCGAAACTGCCGGCATCTGTGGTCGGCTCGCCTGCCGAAAGGACTGCGCGCAGGGACGCACGTCATCGAGATCCACGCGTTGAACCCGGACGGACAGGTATTCCGCGGTATCCGAGTGATTCGCATCCCTCAGTCCGGCTGAGGGACTGCGACCTCCTACGGCCCCGATCAATTCGTCAGACCGCGTCTGGCCAACAGGGGCTCGACAGAGGGCTCGCGACCCCGGAAGGCCTTGTACATCTCCATGGCGTCGGCGGTGCCGCCTCGCTCCAGGATGTTGGTGCGGAAGGAGCGGGCCGTGTCCTGATCGAAGATGCCCCTCTCTTTGAACGCCTGGAAGGCGTCGGTGTCGAGCACCTCGCTCCAGATGTAGCTGTAGTATCCGGCCGAATAGCCCCCCGCGAAAATGTGCTGAAAATAGGTGCTGCGGTAGCGAGTCACGATCTCGGGGATCAGACCGATCCTCTCAAGCGCCGCGTCCTCGAAACGGACCGCGTCCACGTCCTCGACGTCCGTGAGCGTGTGCCAGTCCATATCGAGGAACGAGGCGGCCAGGTACTCGGTCGTCTTGAACCCCTGGTTGAACCGCTCGGCCTGCTTGATCCGTTCTATCAACTCGTCGGGAATCAACTCGTTGGTCTTCCAATGCCGGGCGTACATCCGGAGCACCTCCGGCTCCATCGCCCAGTGCTCCATAATCTGCGAGGGCAACTCGACGAAGTCCCTCGGCACCGAACCCAGGCTCTTGTACTGAATCCGCGCCAGCAGGGAGTGCAACCCGTGGCCGAATTCGTGGAAGAGCGTCTCGACCTCCCGCAGACCCAACAGCGCCGGGGCGTCGCCCGTCGGCCGCGTGAAGTTGCAGACGTTGACCACCAGCGGGCGGATGTCCTGCCCGTCCCGAACGTGCTGACGTCGAAACGCGCTGGCCCACGCGCCGCCCCGCTTGCCGGGACGCGGGTGGAAATCGACGAAGAACACGCCCAGATGCGAGCCGTCGCCGTCCTTCACTTCAAACGTGCGGACTTCCGGGTGATACGTCGGCAGGTCGGTTCGCTCGACGAAACGCAGCCCGTAGAGCCGCTCGGCCACAAGGTAGGCCCCCTGGAGCGTGTTCTCCAGCGTGAAGTACGCGCGCAATTCGTTCTCGTCCAGATCGAAACGGGCCCGTCGGATCTTCTCGGTGTAGAACCACCAGTCCCAGGGCTGAAGCTTGAAGTCGTGGCCTTCCTGGCGAATCAGGGCCTGGAGATCGGCGGCCTCCTTCTTTGCCACGGCCAAGGCGGGCGGCCAGAGCTGGTTCAACAGGCCGTAGACCCCGTCGGCGTTCTTGGCCATCCGCTCTTCGAGCACGAAATGGGCGTGATGGGAGTAGCCCAGGAGCTGCGCGCGCTCGGCGCGCAGTGCGGCCATCCGGACGAGGACCGATTTGTTGTCGTACTCGTTGTCGTTGTCGCCACGTTGGATGTAGGCGGTGAAGATCTGCCGGCGCAGCTCGCGATTCTCCGCGTAGGTGAGGAACGGCCAGATGCTCGGCGCGTGCAGGGTGAACACCCACTTGCCCTCCATCTGCGCCTGCCTGGCGGCGTCGGCCGCGGCGGTCACGAGGTTCTCCGGCAGGCCGGCCAGGTCCTTCTTCTGCTCGATCACAAGCCGGTAAGCGTTCGTCTCCTTCAGCACGTTGTCGCCGAATTGCAGTCCCAGAAGGGAAAGCTCCTCGTTGATGGCCCGCAGCCGCGTCTTCTGCTCGGCGGAGAGATTGGCCCCACCACGGACGAATCGCTTGTGCGTTTCGTCCAGCAGCCTTCGCTGCTCGGCGGCCAGATCGAGCGTATCGCGCTGCTCCCAGACGGCCTTGACCCGCACGAAAAGCTGCTCGTTGAGCAGGATGTCGTCCTGGAGCGCCGAGGTCTGCGGGGCGACCTGCCGGGCGATCTCCTGGAGCCGGTCGGTGGTCTCGGCCGATCTCAGGTTATAGAAGACGCCGCCAACCCGGTCGAGCAGATCGCCCGACGCATCCAGAGCCTCAATCGTATTGGCAAACGTCGCCGGGCGCTCATCCGCAGCAATCGCATCCACCTGCCGCTGCGTTCGGGCGATGGCCGCCTCAAAGGCGGGCAAATAGTGGTCTTCCGCAATCCGCCCGAACGGCGGCACACCGAACGGCGTGTCCCACTCGGTCAGCAATGGATTGCTCTGCTCGGCCGCATACAACGAATGCAAACCCGCCACAAATAATCCCGTCATCAGTACCCCCCACAACCAGGGTGTATAGGAATCTCTCATCGCGCGTCGTCTCCTACAGAATGGACTGAAGTTCTGCCGACACCCAGCCATGAGATAACAGACCGTCGGCCAGTACCGCAAGTGAAAACCGTCGGGCGACTCCTTTGGGTGTCTGTGGAGATTTTGCTGACACGGGGATGGTCGCTGGGTGTGGTCTTCGCCGGCCTCTTGATGCTTGCCCGCATTGCCGTTACCGCTACAATAGACCACGACAATGCAACTGTCGAACATGAAGGAGGACAACATGTGCGCACAACCATCTCGGACGTCTCAGGCGGCCTTTGCCGCCGTCGCCCTCTCGCTGGCCATGGCGGCTGCAGCCTGCCCGGCGGCGGAGCGCCCGTCACGTCAGACCGCTGTGACCATTGTCGGCGAGGCGTTTCACATCAACGGTCGGCCCACGTATGAAGGCCGGACCTGGCGCGGCCACAAAATCGAGGGCCTGCTGATGAACGCCCGGCTGGTGCAGGGCGTCTTCGATGACCTGAACCCCGAGACCGTCGAGCGCTGGGCCTATCCGGACACGGGCCGCTGGGACGCCGACCGCAACACCGACGAATTCATCGCCGCGATGCCCGATTGGCATCGGCACGGGCTGCTCTGTGCGGTGGTCAATCTCCAGGGTGGCAGCCCCGAGGGTTACAGCCGCAACCAGCCATGGCACAACTCCGCAATTCGGTCCGATGGCTCTCTGCGCCCGGACTACATGACCCGTCTCGCCCGGATCATCGACCGCGCCGACGAGTTGGGCATGGTCATCATGCTTGGCGTCTTCTACTTCGGCCAGGACCAGCGGCTCGACGATGACGACGCCGTCCGTCGGGCCGTCGTCAATACCGTCGACTGGATCGCCGACCGACGCTACACCAACGTCCTGCTCGAAATCGCCAACGAATGCGACAACGGCGGCTACGTCCGTGACGCCATCAAGGCCTCGCGCGTTCACGAGCTGATCGAACTGGCCCAGCAGCGCGCCGCCGAGCGCGGCTGTCCGCTGCCGGTCAGCGTCAGCTACAACGGCGGCTCGATTCCGCGTCCAAACGTCGTCGGCGTCGCCGACTACATCCTGCTGCACGGCAACGGCGTGCGCGACCCGAAACGGATGGCCGAGATGGTCCGCACCGTCCGCGCGATGGCCGAGTACAGCCCAAAGCCCATCGTCAACAACGAGGACGACCGGCCCTGGCGAGACGAACACCAGGGTTGGGGCGATGAGGGCAACAACTTCGTCGCCTGCGTCGAGAATTACGCCTCCTGGGGCTACTTCGATTTCCGCCAGGCCGGCGAAGACTTCGACGAGGGCTTCCAGAGCGTCCCGGTCAACTGGCGGATCCGCTCGGACCGCAAACGTGGCTTCTTTGATCTGCTGACACGCATTACCGGCGCTCGCCCATGATGGGTCGCTCGAGGCCGTACGACGCGGCATCATGTGTGCTTGCTTCAGAGCCTCCGTTGAGTGAACCGTCTGGCCCCCCTTCAACAGCGGGTGCGTTGACAAGGCATGGTCGCCCCGGTACGCTGGGGTCGATGGGTGCTCTGCGAACCATTATGACGTTGATTGCCTCCGGGCTGGCTTTCGGCGGCTGCAGGCCCTCGCCTGAGCCGGTAGTGCCGATCTGGGAACAAGTACGGATCGGCGAGATCGCGCCGAAGTCGCCCGATCCATCGCGCCAGGCCCGATTCCTGGCGACGGTCAACCTGGACGTCTACCTCCTGGACCTTCCGGCCGAGAACATCCGGCAGCTCGACGACCTCTGGCAGTCGCTGTCCGCCAAGTCGATCCAGACGAACAGCTACAGTGCCTTTTCGGGCAATTCGTTCCGCGTGCGACTGGGCCATACGGCGATGTGGGAGGAGATTCGACGCCTGCTGTCCATGGCTGGTGCGCAGGACGCCGGGACCATCTCGCTCGTGATCGGCAACGACGAACCGGCCGACCTGCCCGTGGCCAGGACCCCCCAGGACAGCACGATCGCATTCGTCGGCACCGATCTGTCGCAGCAGGCGGCCCAGGTCGCGGCCGGCCTCCTGGCCCTGCGCCTTCGCGAGCAGGCCATCCCAGGAGCCCGGGGCGTCCGAAAGATCATCGCCTATCCCGTCCACACATTGCCGCTGACGAGCACGATTCCGCAACTCCGGGCGCAGACCGTTCGTCGGGAGTTCTACTTCGCCTCGGCGGCGTTTGCCGCCCAGATGAGCCCCGGCGATCTGCTCGTGCTGGCGCCCGACAGTTACTCGGGCGAAACACTGAGTCTCGGCGGGCGGTTCTTCAACCGGCCGGAGCCCGTTCTATTCTTCGACTCCGAGACGAAGAAGCCGCCGCAACGCAGGCCCGCCGTCCGAGTGTTCATCCTGGTTTGTATGCGCGTCAATGATTGAGCTGCCATGACAGAGACCGCCGTCGCCCTCGCTCAATGTCACGACTACGATCCGGATCGGGTTGCCCACGCAATCGCTCGGCAGTTCGAGTTGCTCGGCGGCGTCAGGCGCTTCGTCAAGCCAGGGGATGCCGTCCTGATCAAACCCAATTTCATCGCGCCGCGGTCGCACAAGCAAGACCCGACGCAGACACATCCCGAAGTGATCCTCGCCGTGGCGCGACTCCTGAAGGACTTCGGAGCCAGCCCGTTTGTCGGCGATTCGCCCGGATGGGGAGACGCCCATATCTGCGCCGAAGCCCTGGAGTTGATCGAACCCCTGAAGAGACTGGGTGTCCCGATCCGGCAACTGGACCGGCCCAGAACGAGACGAGTCGGGAGACACGGGCCGCGAGTGGGGCTCAGCGATGTGGCGATGGAGGCCGATGCGATTGTCAACCTGCCCAAGCTCAAGGCGCACGGGCAGCTTCTCGTGACCCTGGCCGTCAAGAACATGTTCGGGTGCGTCAGCGGCAAGCGCAAGGCCCTGTGGCATTACCGTCGTGGAGGCAATCCCGCCGGGTTCTGCCAACTGCTGATCGATATCTGCTATTTTCTCCAACCGGCCGTGACACTCATCGACGGCATCGTGGCGATGGAGCGAACGGGTCCGTCCGGCGGCGACAGCAGGCCGCTCGGCTGGCTGATAGGCGGCGCCGATCCGCTCTCGTGTGAGACGGTGTGCTGCCGGTTGCTCGGTATCGATCCCGAGCGCGTTCCCATACTCCGCACGGCCGGCCAGATGCAGCTTGACGGTCTGGATTTCGACCGGATCGAGTTGGTGGGTGATCCGCTTGGAGAGCCCTGCTCGGACTTTGAACTGCCCACGACGCTGATTCCGATCCGCTTCTCCCTCCGGCGGGTTCTGCGGAGCAAGCTGCGCCAGATGTGGCTTCTCGCCCGTAAGCCCAGGCCCAAACCCGCGTCGTCCGCCTGACCGATTTGACAGCGAACAGCAGCAGGCCCAACCCTCTGAGCCGGCGGGCGTCACCACCCATTGCACCGTCGATCGCGGATGCCGTCCAGACGCTGGTCGGCAGCCTCGGCCGTCAGCGGTGTTTCTTTCGGTACTCGGCGATGGTTGCAGCGGTGTAGTGCTCGACGGGCCATTCGTCGGTCCGGTCGAGATCGACCCAGACGTAGTCCTGGGCCTCCTCGTTGAGGACGACCTCGGTCGAATCGGTCCGGCAGGCGTAATCGAAGAAGATGAAATGGCGCCGACGCCAGAACCGATCGTCGTGGATAAACTCCTGGAGACAGACGAATTCGATATCACGGATTTCCAGATTCGTTTCTTCCTTAACCTCGCGCCGCAGGGCCTGTTCCATCGTCTCGCCCAATTCGATATGGCCGCCGGGAATGACGTACCGACCCCGCCACTTGTGGGAGCGCATCAGAAAGAGCTTGCCCTCGGCGTTGAAGATCAGCGCCCCGACTGTTGGTTCCGGATACTGCTGTTCCATGGGCCGCTACTTCACCTGGCCGGGCAAGGGGAACCCTGCGGTCGCGTCGTCAAGGACCAGAATCCAGTCGTGGCCTCGTCCCGACGTCGGCGGTACGAAGCTCTGGAAGCCGGGCGTATCGGTGGTGTGCAGTGGGCGGGCCGCTCCGGTGCGGGGGTCGAACCAACTCTGGCGGATTCTGTGCGTGCGAATCACATTGACGCGGACCGTAAAAGGCTCTCCTCGCGGCGAATAGACGAACACAAAGGAACCGTCGGACGCGCGGGCGGCGCGGACCTTGGCCCCGCCGTGAATCGGGCCATCGAGGAGGATCGATTGATCGGGCACGAGCTTCTCAAACGGACGCGACTCAAAGAGCCGGCGGACGTACGCCATCTGGGTCGCGCCTGGATGGTCGAGCGCCTCGTACCACGGGGTGGACGCCCAGATCACCGGCTTGCGTCCCGGCTGCCACATCTGCCAGACGTTGTTGTTGCCGTAGGTATGGCCGCAGGCACCTGCCAGCAACGACCAGTAGGCCGCCTGACGCACGTCATAGTCATCGAAACGCAGGTCACGGTCCGCTCCGGTGTTGTAGAAACCGACCGGGATCGCCTCATAGCGCGGCTCCCCGTCGAGCGTCGGCTTGACGGGAGTCAGGCGGTAATCATGCTCGACGAACAGACCGGTGTCGTGATCGCGCGCCGCGTGGGACGACTGAAACATATTGAAATCCAGCCAGTCGGCCTGGTGGAAATAGTCCGACGAAAGACCGGGGCCACGTGGATGAAACGTCATCAGATGGCGCCCGCCGTCGCCCTCTTTGATCCCATGGGCCATCGTCTCGATGATGGCGCGCTCGCCGGCGGTGTCCGGATTGTGATCCCCGCCGAGGATCCAGATGATCGGCTTGCCCCTATAGCGTTCGCCGAGAAAACGCCCGAAGGCCCGCGCGTTCTCGGGCGTGAAAATGCCTCTACCCTTCCAGTGACTGCCCCACGTGGGCAACATGCCTACGACCAGTCCCAACGATTCGGTCCGATCGACGATGTAATCGATATGCTGGAAATACGCCTCGTTCGGCCGGGTCGGATCTCTTTCGACCAGCGGGGTGTGGCCGTAAGGATTGGGATCGTCCAATCCACCCAACTCGGCCAGAACCACCGCCTGGATCACTGTGAAGCCCTTTTCGGCGCGATCGGCCAGATAACGATCCGCCTCTTCGCGATTGAGGCGGTGGAACAGTTGCCACGCCGTATCGCCAAGGTAGAAGAACGGCGTGCCGTCATCGTGTTCGAGATAGCGGCGCGATTCGGTGACGCGGAGCCGAGCCGGGACCGAACCCGCATGCACGCCGCCACTCCGCGTGAGTACACAGGCCGCGAAAGCGGCAATCACCAGGCAGCGCAAGTTCATCGTCGCAACACATCTCATCGGCCGGTCTCCTTCTGTCAAATGTGCTTCTCGGCAATGTTCGCGACAGGATCCTTGTCGCGATCAACCGATCCGCCAGCCGCCGGCCTTGGCCTGCACGGCCTCCATCACGTCAGCCAGATTATCGAGGATCGCATCCTCGGCGTTCTGGTATTCGTCGAACACCCCGATCACGGTCTCTGTTCCCTGCGCCCCGAGTCGCACGATCTCGTATCCCGGCCGCTCGTTCGATGTCACGCGAACCTGCACCGTCAGGAGCGTGCGGCCCATCTGGTCGGGAGTCGGCGTTCCTTCGGGGCCCAGGAACCGCCACAGCAGCCGAACGCCGAGCGGCGCGGCGCTGACGTGAGACAGTTCGATCTGAATCGTCCCGGTCTCCTGCAAGGCACCGTACCAGTCCGCTCCCGCATCGATGAGCAGGAGATCGAGCAGTCGCCGGATATCGTCGCCCGGGGCGGTCTTGAATGTCGCCCCAGGAGACGGGCCCGGAAAATGAAGCGTCCATCCGTAGCGGCCGTCCGGAGACGGCGGCACATGCGTCAATTGACGTACCACCGCCAAGCCGCCCAGCCCCAGAAACAGAACGATCCCAATACGGACGAAGATTCGCCGCTTGGATCGACCGCCCACATGGGCTGTGTCGTCCACACCGTCCCGTCTCCGTGCTGAGTTCTCATTGACCAAGCGATCGTCCATCCACTCCTGTCTTCTTTCTTAAGGCCGACGACGCTAAAATACATGCAAGACCATCGAAGTCAATACCTCCGGCGGAATCGAAAGTTCGAAATGCACGTCGGCCAGCGCACGGCAGCAGGCCCACAATGCCCCTGCTTCCCTGGACCATGGGTCCGCTGTCGATCGGCATCCGCCCCAGCGTTCCATCTGATGCGAGGCGATTTTTTCCACTTGCAGGCTGGCAGACGAAATTGTATTTTTTGCCCTGTGGCCCACAATTTTGTGGGCCCGTTTCCATAGGGGACCGAAGACATGGCGGGCACGAAGGCGAAACAATCGGCGGAAGTACAACTGCTAAGCGACGTGGCGAAGGCGTTCGCCGAATCACTGGACCTCGAAGCGACGCTCAAGAGCATCCTCCAGTCGCTGGATACGCACCTGAAACTGCGTCGGGGAACGATCACCCTGCTCGATCCGCAGACCGAGACGCTGACCATCCGGGTCGCCCACGGACTCAGCGAGAAGTCCAAGAGTCGCGGCAGCTACCGGGTCGGGGAGGGCATTACCGGACGGGTCGTTCAGACCGGCGAGGAGATCGTTGTGGCCGACGTCTCCAAAGATCCCCGATTCCTCGGCAGGACCCTCTCGCGCAAACAAGCCGATGGACGACGAACGGCATTCTTCTGCGTTCCAATCAAGCTCGAGGGCCGGACGGTGGGCGCCCTCAGCGTGGATCGGCAGGCCCGGGGGACCGACAATTTCGAGGAAAGCATACGCCTGCTGAACGTTATCTCGACGATGGTGGCTCAGGCGATCAAGCTCAACAAGCTGGTCGAGTCCGAGCGACGGGTGCTGCAGGACGAAAACGTGCGGCTGCGACGGGAACTCAAGACGCGATTCGACGTGCATAACATGGTCGGAACCAGCAACGCGATGAAGGAAGTCTATCGCCTCGTCGAGCAGGTCGCAGAGAGCACCGCAACCGTGCTGATCCGCGGCGAAAGCGGCACCGGCAAAGACCTCGTCGCCCACGCCGTACACTACAACAGCCTCCGCGCCGACAAGCCCTTCATCAAGGTCAACTGCACCGCCATGCCTGAGACTCTGCTCGAAAGCGAGCTGTTTGGACACGAGAAAGGCGCTTTCACCGGCGCCGTCGAGCGCAAGCTCGGTCGCTTCGAGAGGGCCGATGGCGGCACCATCTTCCTCGACGAGATCGGCGATTTCCCGCCGACCCTCCAGGTCAAGCTTCTCCGGGTCATCCAGTTTCGCGAGTTCGAGCGAGTGGGCGGCATCGAAACCATCCGAGCGAACGTCCGCATCATCGTCGCCACCCACAAGAACCTCGAAGCGCTGATCACAGAGGATCTCTTCAGAGAAGACCTGTATTATCGGATCAACGTCTTCCCGATCTACCTGCCGCCGCTGCGGGAACGCAAGGACGACATCATGCTGCTGGCCGATCACTTCCTCGAACGGTTTGCCGCCGAGAACGGCAAGCCGATCACGCGGATCTCGACGCCCGCCATCGACATGTTGACGCACTATCACTGGCCGGGCAACATTCGCGAGCTGGAGAACTGCATCGAGCGGGCCGTTCTGCTTTGCCGCGAGGACGTGATCCGCAGCGAGCACCTGCCACCGTCGCTCCAGATGATCGACCGCCGTCAGACCGGCGACAACCCCTCCCTGACCGAGATCATCGCCAATAAGGAGCGCGAGCTGATCGTCGACGCCCTGAAGAAGACCGGCGGCCACCAGCGCGACGCCGCCCAGGACCTGGGCGTGACCGAGCGCATCCTCGGCTACAAGATCAAGAAGTACGGCATCCACCCCAAGTATCTGTAATCGCTCGTGTCCCGACCTATGCGGCGGCGGGCTCTTCGGCGTAATCGTCGAAGCGCACGCTGATCTTCTTGCTGACGCCCTGCATCTGCATCGTGACGCCGAACAACACGTCGGCAATGCTCATCGTTCGCTTGGTGTGCGTGATGATAATGAACTGGCTTTCCTTCTGGAACTCACGCAGCAGCATGGTGAAGCGCTCCGTGTTGGCTTCATCGAGCGCTGCATCGACCTCGTCCAGGAAGCAGAACGGGGACGGCTTGCTGCGGAATACCGAAAACAGCAGCGCCAGGGCCGTCATGGACTTCTCCCCACCGCTGAGCAGCGAGATGCTGCGCGTCTCTTTGCCCGGTGGCTTGGCAATCACTTCAATGCCGGCCTCGAGCACGTCGTCGGCCTCTTCGAGAACGATGTCCGCCTTGCCGCCCCCGAAGAGCTTGCGGAAGATCTGCTGGAAGTTGGCGCGGATCTGCTCAAACGTATCGACGAACTTCTCCCGGCTCTGCTTGTTCAACCGGTTGATCAGTTGCTGCAACTGCGTCTTGCTCTCGTTGAGGTCCTGCACCTGATCGGCCAGGAACGTGTGGCGCTCTTCCAGACTGGCCTGTTCCTCGATGGCGTCGAGGTTGACGTTGCCAAGCCGCTCGATCCTGCCGCGCAGTTCGTTGATCTGGCCCTTGACGTGTTCCCAGTTCACGTCGTCGGTCGTCCGCTCGGCGAAGACGTCGGCCAGCTCGATCTGCAGCTCTTCGCGGACGCGTTCGACCAGATCCTGCTGGCGGACCTCCAACTGGCCGAGCTGCACGCGAATCTCACCGATCACGCGCTCGACCTCTTCCTTCTGCGCCCGCGCGGTCCGCACGAGTTCTTCCTTGCGCTTCTGTTCGGCCGCGAGGGCCTCGAGCGCCTCCTGCAACTGCCGATTGCCCTGCTGCTGCGTCTCCTTCTCCACGAAGAGTTCGGAGACGCAAGACTCACATTCCAGGATGTCGCGCTGGGCCTCGGCAGTCTGCTCGTGACACAGCCGGACGTCTCGCTCGGCGGCCGCGAACGTCCTGCGGTTCGTCTCCACTTGGTTCTCAAGGTTGTCGATGATCTGCTTGAGCCCCTTCTGCTGCTCGGTCGCCTGGCCCAATTGAACCTTCAGCTCCGTCAAGTCTCGGATGCGGCCTTGCTGCTGCTCGCGCAGTTCGTCGTACATCGTTTCGAGCTCCCGGATGCGCGCGGCCCGCTGGTTGTTGACCGCCTCCAGTTCGGTGAGCCGTTGCTTCGAGTCGTATTCCTTCTGCACCGACTGGGCGATCTCGGCCTCCAGCGATCCTAACTCGTCGGCAATCAGCGGCTCTTCCTCCTTCAGGCGTTTGATGTCCTGCTCGAAGAGCGCCAGTTTCGAGTTCACCTGCGTCTTCTCGGTATTGGCCTCATAGATGGCGGTGCGCAGGTCCTTGCACAGCTTCTCCAGGTGGGCCTTGGTCTGCGTGTTCCTCTGAATCTCGCCTTCCCACTGGGCGATCTCGGCGTTGATGTGATCGATGGTCTCCTCCAGTTGGTCGATCCGGCTGCGTCGGGAGATCAACCCGGACGTCTTGCCCAGCGGACCAAGCCGCAGCAGACCGTCGGCATTCAGGCATTCGCCGGCCAGGGTCACGAACGTATAGCCGGCCCGGAGATCGCCCGACAGCTCGGCGGCCACATCGAGACAATCCACCAGAATCGTTTTGGCCAGCAGCTTCCAAGCCAGCGGCGCGTAACGGCTCTCGTACGTGACAAACTCGACGAGGCGGCCCCTGACACCGGGGTGCTGGGAGACATCGACGTCATCGACGAACGGCTCCACACGGTCAAGACAACAGAAGTGCACCCGTCCCGCCAGCGCCGCCACGGTCTCGGTGTCGGCAAACAGCTTCGCAGCCTTCTCGACCAACAGCACGTCGGTCAGCCCTTCGAGCGCCGCTTCCACCGCAACGGCATGCTCGACGTCCGTCTTGATCTTGTCGGCCAGAATCCCGTCGATGTAGTCGATCTTACGGCTCTCGTCGGCCTGAGCCTGAAGGACGCTCCTGACGGCCTGGCCCAATCCCTCGTGGCGCCGCTCCATGTCCGTCAGCACCGCCAGCTCGCTGCTCAAGGCGCTGCGGGCCTCTTTGTTGCCCGCAAGCTGCCGGCCTTGCTCGATGATCTGGGCCTGGGCCTCCTCGATCTTCTGCCGTTTCGATTCGAGATTCTCTTCGAGATCGACCAGCACCCGGGCGATATCCGCCAGACGGGCATTGTGTTGGGCCCGGTCGGTCAGGAGCCGTTCCAGTTCGGCCTTGGCGGTCTGGGCCCGTCCGGCCAGTCGGTTCCGCTGGTGCGACAGGCTGTCACGATAGCTGGAAAGACTTTGAATCTCGTTATGAAGCTGGGCGGTCCGCCGCACGATGTCAATGATCCCGGACTTCTCGTCGTCGAGTTCCGCTTCGAGTGACGCCAGTTGCGCGTGGCCCTCTTCCGTGATCGCCTGAATCTCACGGATCGCCTCGGTGCGCTGATGCACGGTGTTGTCACAGCCGGCCAACTCCTGTCGGTGACGGGCCAGGTCCCGACCGACGGCGTCGGCCTGCCCGGCCAATCGTTCAATCTCGCTGCTCGCCGCGACTCTGCGCTTGTCCGACTCCTCGATGCGCGACCGCAGGAAGTCGATCCGCTGAAGCTTCTGATCGATCTGGCTCTGGATCGCGACGAGCGTATTGCCCGTCTCGCTGAGGCGGTGCTCCGTCTCAATGACGGTGTTGCCGAGGCGGCTCATCTCGGCCTCCGCGCCGGCCTCTTCGGCCGCCACGGCCGAGTACCGCTCCGTCGCTTCATGCAGGATCTGGCTCTTCTCGTCAAGCTGTTCCTTGTTGCGTCCATACTCCACAAGGGAGTAGTTCACCTGCAGCTCCTTGAGCCGCGAGGTGTATTCGAGGTAATTGCGCGCCTTGCCCGCCTGGAGCTTGACACTGCGAAGTCTCTTGGCCACCTCTTCGAGGATGTCGGCCAGACGCAGAAGGTTCTGTTCGGTCCGTTCGAGCTTGCGCAAGGCCTCTTTCTTGTGCGCCTTGTACTTGCTGATGCCGGCGGCTTCCTCAAACACGATCCGGCGATCCGCCTTGGAGGCCCCCACCAGTTGCTCGATCTGTCCCTGTTCGATGATGGAGTAGCCCCGGTTTCCAACCCCGGTGTCCATGAACAGCTCGCGGATGTCCTTGAGCCGGCAGATCTTATTGTTGATGCGGTACTCGCTCTCGCCGCTGCGATAGATCCGCCGAGCGATCTGGACCTGCTCGGTATCGATGGGCAGCCGCCCGCTCGCACCGCCGGGATTGGCGATCACCAAAGCCACTTCAGCCGAGCCGGCCGCCTTCCGGCTGCCGCTGCCGCTGAAAATCACATCGGCCATCTGGTCGCTGCGAAGGCTCTTGAGCTTCTGCTCGCCCAGAACCCATTTGACCGCATCGACCACGTTGCTCTTGCCGCACCCGTTGGGTCCGACAATTGCCGTGATCGAAGCATCGAAATGGAATTCCGTGCGGTCGGCAAAGCTCTTGAACCCGTCCAGTATGATCTTCTCAAGTCGCATATTCTTCCCGATTCCGACGGTTCTTGTACACAGACACCTCCCCTGCGTCCGGGGGCTTATCGGACAACACACTGTTCATGTTATCGGCCTGATGCAGGCGATCACTTGACTATTCGGCCGATTTTTGGAGGGGGACCGGCCCAGAACTCAGCCGTGACGGCATCCTTGGCACACAACTGCTCCAGGACGGCGATCACGTCTGTATACGAGACCCCAAGTCCCATGACATGTCCCGCCTCCGTTCGCTGGCGCTCCGAGCCCAACGCCCGGACGATCTCCCCGATGGAAAAGCCACTGCGGACCGGCCCGATCACACCTGGGCGCGTGGGGTCTTTCAGCGTCAGGGACACGTAGTCCTGGCCGGCCCGAGAATTGACGGTGATCGTCTCGTTGGCCGCCTGGACGAAAATGTCGTCGTGGCAGTTCAGCGGCGAACCGAAGACCACGACGCGCGGTGCGCCGCTGCGGGAGACGAAGATCGCCCTGCGATCGGTCTGCACCACCTGCTCCAGATGGAAGCCCCGACCGACCGACTGTCGTCGCACCGCCACGTCTTCCATGCCACGCAACGCCTCGTAGGCCACAAGGACCATGCGCACATCCTTGTCACGCAGCAGCCGACGCCCCAGCGAGATCGCGTCGTTGCGCCGTGCCAAGACCAGCACGGCATCAAACGCCTCACGACGATACGGCGACGTCTCGTCCAGCGCAAGGGTCCTCAGCGTCCCGATGGCCGTATCATCTCGCAGGCCCAAGGCACAGCGGGCCGCCCGGAAACGAACCTCTTCATCCGGAGCGTCGAACAGGGAACGCAGCCTGGGCAGGCTTTCGCGTCCGATGGCCTCCAACGCAACCTCACTGGGTTCCTTATCCTGCGACTCCACAAGCCTCTTGGCCAAGGCCTCGATTCGAGCCGGGGTCCGCTCCGGCGAGTCGGCCAGGAACGTGGCTGCCACCATGGAGATGAAGCGGGCCTTGCGTCTTCGGTAGTCTGGCGGGATCATGAACTCCACGCCGCTGGGCGATACGGCCCTCGCCGTGCCGGTGCCGTATCGCTCGTTGAGACGGTTGCGAATGGTGCTGGCCAGCGCATAATCGGGCCGCCGCAAACGAATGGTCCCCACGTAGTCAAACTGACTGACGCCACCGCCGAGGATGTACCCGGTCGTCAGGTCGGGTTCGGCCACGGCAACCGTGTTGATGAACACGGGGCCTTCGGCCACCGCCAGCGTCCTGGCCGATGGACCGAACATCCCCGCCATCTTGAGATCCGCTTGGTACAGCCAGCCTCCGTGCAGGCTGGTGGTGTCGGCGCCGGCGATCGGCGTGACCTTTACATCGAAGCGGTCCCCTCTCGAGGCCACCGCAGGAACCAGCGCCTCCAGCCGAACAACCGCAGTGGCCCTGCTGTTGATGAGATTGTCGGGCGACACCGAGCCACCCGGCACTTGGGCCAGGATGTACTGTCTCAAGTAGGCCCGAAGCTCCGCTGGACAGGCCCCGGAGCCGGTCCCGATGAGCCCTCCAACCAGGCCGTATCCCTCGATCATCAGTGGCTCCGGTTCGATCACCTCCGCCATCGAACCAATCGGCGAACCCAATTCCTCGCCGATCACAGGATCGACCGTGGCGACCCGCCCGTCGTTGGGGCCACAGCCAGACCACACCAGCAGAACAAGCACAAGTCCTGCCCAGCATACGACATGTCTTGGAGATATTCTCATATCGGTCGGGTATCCACGCTCACGATGCGAAATAGACGCCAACTGCACGGGGCCAATCGTATGCCCGCACCCAGTCTGCGTCAAGCCTATTCGCCTGCCTCCGAGCGGCCAGCCACGCATCTGCTGCCGCCATCAAGACCAAAGGTTGCCCGTCCAACCTCTTCTTTCGTCAGTCCTTCGCATGGTCGTCCAGCTTCGTGAAGAAATCGCGGAAGATCGGGTCGCGATGCACGAAGTTGACCACGCGGATCAGGTGGCGGGACTTGTTGAAGCTGAAGGTGTAGTTGTCGGTCACGATCGGGCTGTGCACCAGATCGGACGGCAGCCAGCGGTCGTTGACGAGCCACGCGACGGCGGTCATGTCCCACAGGACCTTGGACCAGGCGAAATGGTCCTTGCGATAGTCCTTGAGGATCTCCAGCAGGTAGTCGCCGATCGGGCCGCGCCCGCCGACATACCGCTCCATCTCCGGCACCGTCGTGGCAAAATGCGTCACGATGGGCGTGCAGGGCAATTGCACGAGCGGCACGCCGCTGTCGAAGGCGACCCGCGACGCGTTCAGGTCCTGCATGTAGTTGAATTCGCGCTGGTGAGGCCAGTGGTGTCCGTTGCCACCCAGCCACACGACGACAATGTTGCGGATGATCGATGGCTCGATCAGGATCGCGTTGCTGACGTTGGTGATCGCGCCGACCGGGACCACATAGAGCGGATCGTCCGGGCTGCTCTTCTTTGCCCGCTCGATCAAGTCGGCCACGGCGGGACTTCGTTCGGGCTCTTTCAGGTCGGTCAGGTAACGTGTGCTGCCCTTGAACGCAAAACCCTGGGGCGAACGGTCCAGCTTGCCCAGGATGCGAAGGATCTCCTCGTAGCTCTTTTCCATGCCATCGGCCGGACCGGTCGAGCGGTTGTTGTGGAACGGAGCCGCATACACCGCCTGAACGTTCAGCTCGGGCGAGATCAGTGCATAGACCACCGCGAACTGGTCGTCGATCTCATTGTAGGTATCGGTATCGAGGACCATGCGAACCGGCCGCTTCGACGGTGGTTGCAGCATCTCGATCCGCCGGCCCTCCGAAATGGTCGGATACGGTCGCGCGGAGGTCCCGCCAGCCCCCATCGCCAAGCTCAAAACCAAACCTGCACAAGTCAACGTTTTCATCGATTCTCCTTTCACCGAAGCGCCCTTGCGACAGGGCCACCCTGACAATCGTTCTCCATCACGCAAGGCCTCAAATAGCGACCGTGCGGCTGTGCTACAGACTTCTCCACGAGACCGGGAATTGATCGACCTCGAGCAATTCGACCCGGTCGATCAACCAGGTCCCATCCGGCCGCTTGCCCAGATACAGACGGACCCTGGCCAGCGCAACGGCTTTGTATTGCCGGGCAACCCGGCTGTCCTGCTCGAACCGAACGAACAGATTCAATGTCGCCGTCGCATTCTGGTCGGACAGCTCAATCTCGGCGCCGCGCTGCCTGAGGGTCTGAATCGTCGGTCCATCCAGTTCCTGGCGACAGCGCGCGATCAGTTGCGCCTTCGTCTCGTGGCGCGAGTCGCTGTAGTCCGGCCCGATCAACTGGGCCACCGCCGCACAATTCTCGTTCCGGACCGCTCTCAACAGAGCGGCAATCGTCCCGCGCACTTTCTCCAGGTCGGTGACCACGAAGAAATCCAGCCCGAACCCAACCACCGCCACAGCCAGCGGGATGAGCCAGTGCCACCAGCGCCGTCTCTGGGGGCAAACACTGCGAAAGGTCAGCAAGCCGAACAGAACCAGAACCGCTGCACCCAGCAGCGTCCATGGTTGTTCAAAGATATTGTACATCCTCTTGCCTCGTATCGCATCGCGGGCGGACGTCGAATGCCACAAAGCATCGCACGTTCCGATCTGTATCCGAGAATATAGGTGGTCGTCGTCCTCCTGACAAGCAGCGACTCCCGGCAAGGGCCACATCGGATGCGACCGGCCCGCCCTGGGGGGCTTTCCTGGGGGGCTTTGACGCATGCATAGGGAATGCGGCATGCGAAAAAAACGCCCACACCTCCAGACGCCTGTCAACCGGAGCGGTACAATGATCGTCGTAGCACGTGGAAGGAATTTTTTTGTTGGAAGGATAGACCAATGAAGACGCTCAGCACAGCAGTGATAGGAATGATGGTTCTCGGCTGCGCCGCCAACGGCTCGGCCGACAAGAAGGCCGAGGTCGCGGCAGCCGACCATCAAGCCGTGGTCGATGGGAACACTCAGTTCGCTCTGGCCCTCTACCAGAAGCTGCGGGCCGGCGACGGCAACCTGTTCTTCTCGCCTTACAGTGTCTCGACGGCGTTGGCAATGACCTACGCCGGGGCGCGAGGCGAGACCGAGCGGCAGATGGCCGAGGCGATGTGGTACCCGACGTCGGCCGAGGTCATGGCGGAACTGGGCGTAGCCGGCAAGCCGATGACCGCCGAGGAGTTTGCCGGCGCGTTCGGGCGGATCATCCGCGATCTCAACGCACGGGGCGGCACGGACGCCTATACGTTACGGGTCGCCAACGCGCTGTGGGGCCAGCAGGATTTCGCTTTCCTCGATGCGTTCGCCAGGCTCGTCGAGGCCGAGTATGGCGGGCGCATCCGCAACGTCGATTTCGTCGCCGTTGCCGAGAAGGCCCGCCGGACCATCAACACCTGGGTCGAAGAGCAGACCAACGGCAAGATCAAGGACCTCATCAGCCAGGGCGCCGTGGGACCGATGACCCGGCTGGTGCTCACGAACGCGATCTACTTCAAAGGCAACTGGGCCCGCCAGTTCGACGAGGATCGGACGCAGGACGCCCCCTTCACCCTGCTGGACGCGAGCAAGGTCCAGGTCCCCATGATGAATCAGAAGGCCCGGTTCGGCTATGCCGAGGCCGACAATCTGCAAGTGCTGCAACTGCCGTATGTTGGCGATGAGCTGTCGATGGTGATCCTGCTGCCGAAGGCAGCCGACGGCATCGGCCGGCTCGAACAGCAGTTGACCGCCGGGAACCTCGCGGGATGGCTGGACAACCTCCGCGAGCGCGAGGTGATCGTCTCGATCCCCAAGTTCAAGATGACCAGTAAGTTCAGCCTGGAAGGCGTGTTGCGCTCGATGGGCATGGGGCAGGCGTTCGGCGGCGCTGCCGATTTCTCGGGCATGACGGGCCGGCGCGACCTGTTCATCTCGGCGGTAATCCATCAGGCGTATGTGGACGTCAACGAGGAAGGCACCGAAGCCGCCGCCGCAACGGGCGTGGTGATGAAACTGACCTCGGCCATGCCGGATCGGACGCCCGTCTTCCGGGCCGATCACCCGTTCCTCTTCATGATTCGCGACAACACCTCCGGCAGCATCCTCTTCCTCGGCCGCGTGATGAACCCGCAGAGCTGACCTGCTCGTGTCATCGAACAGTCGCCAACGCCGCCTCCACGGCCTGCGCCAATGCTGACACGGAACGGCCCGTAGCCAAGACCTGTCCCTGAGGACCGATCAGAACGTACAGCGGTATCGTCCGAATGTCGTACACCGTGGATACCGCCTGCCCTTCCAGCAGGCCCTGCGGCCAGTCCACTCGCGCCCGCTCGGCGGCCTTCCTCGCCAACAGGGGATTGCGGGCGAGCACCAGGCCAAGCTGGGCATAGTGCGGGTCCGTGCGGAACCGCTCGTAGACGTTCTTGAGATCGTGCAGGTCCCTGGACGTGGGGTCGTAGTCCGAACCCCAGAACGCCGGCAGCAGGACCTTGCCCCGGTAGTCGTTCAGTCGGATGCGACCCGAATCGAACGAGGGCACATCGAAATCGGGGGCCGGGTCACCCGGGGTCAACGCACCCGGCAGGACGGTCAGCGTGCCGAGATCGAGCGGGATGCCCAGTTCGCTCGCGTGCGCCAGGGGCGGGACCTCGACCCGATGCCAGAGGCGCCCGATAATGTCATCAAACCGAGGAACCCCATTCGACACGGAATAGAGGAAGCCTCTCAATTCAGTATCGCCATGCCAAAGGAATGTGGTCTCTCGCCACAATCGGCATGCAATGACTTTCCGTTAAATCACCTGCAAACACTACGCCCGATACATGCCGTCGCACCTCGCGACACACAGCCACCGATACGACAGATGGAGGCCAAAACCGCTCCAAATGCGCTTCTTTCCAGCGGCCCGTTTTGGTACAATGGAGGCATGAACATGGGGCGGCAAAGCGACGTGAAAGCAACTGGAGGAGGTTCCGATGGATGAGGCCAGTCTGGAAGGTGCGCTGAACGAGTTGGTCAAGCAGTTCGGCGAGAGCACCGATCCGAATCACAAGAAATTGGCGGACCTTGCCAAGCAGGCCGAGGCCAATCGCAAGGAACTCCAGAAGAGTATCGACACACTCCAGGAACTGCTCGACTACCTTCGCGTCTGCATCAAGTACCAAGCGTTCGATCTCGAAGCGACGCGTCGCGAGAACGCCTATCTGCGCAAGCTGCTCGAAGAGAGCAATCGCGACGACAAGTGATCTGCATGAGGGGTGGGCACGTCGATGGACCGAACCGGCAGGTTGCGGCTCGACGGCCATCGGCTCAAGACGCCTGAGCGGACGTTCGGAGGATTCTCGGACGTCCCGACTCCGCACAAACTCAACATAGATCCACTTGTCGTTCACGCGAAAGCAAAGTTTCTCACCCATTTGGCCGATACCTACGCTATCCAGGGGATTGGCCCCCTGGGCCCGATGAACACGGAGGCCCTGAACGTCATATAACTTGTGGCTACGGAGCGCGCTCGTCAGCGACGCGAATTCGTTCGTACAACGACAGTTTCTCGAATTCGCCGAGTTGACAGAACGAGCCGGCCACAAGATAATGTGGCATCAAGCAGGCAATCTGGGGTGGTTCTGGGCCGCAGAAACTGGACGGAAACGGACATTCTTTGGAGCGGACTGAGCGAAGATGTTTGAGCGCTTTACAGATCGGGCAAGAAAGGTGATGGCCCTGGCCAATCAGGAGGCCCAGCGGTTCAATCACGAGTACATCGGGACCGAGCATATCCTCCTGGGCTTGGTCAAGGAAGGCAGCGGCGTCGGCGCGACGGTCCTGAAGAACCTCGACGTCGATATCAAGAAGCTGCGCCTCGAGGTCGAGAAGCTGGTCAAGAGCGGCCCGGACATGGTCACGATGGGCAAGCTTCCGCAGACGCCGAGGGCCAAGAAGGTCATCGAGTACGCGATCGAAGAGGCCCGGGCCCTCAACCACAACTACGTGGGGACCGAGCACATCCTTCTGGGTCTTCTGCGCGAGAGCGAGGGCATCGCCGCTCAGGTTCTGATGAACCTGGGACTCAAGCTGGAGGATGTCCGGCAGGAGGTCCTGAACCTGCTCGGGGCCGGCGTGGAAGACGCCCCAGGCGACCTGGGCCTCAAGATGGGCCCATCCGGAGCGGCCGGACGCAAACTCAAGAGCAAGACCCCCGCGCTGGACAGCTTCGGTCGCGACCTCACCCAGCTTGCCGTAAACGGCGAGCTCGATCCGGTCATCGGACGCAAAAGGGAGATCGAGCGGCTGATCCAGATCCTTTGCCGTCGCACCAAGAACAATCCCGTCCTGCTCGGCGAGGCCGGCGTCGGTAAAACGGCCATCGTCGAGGGACTCAGCCAGCAGATCATCAACAAGCAAGTCCCCGAGATCCTCAAGGATAAGCGGATCGTGGTGCTCGACCTGGCGATGATGGTGGCCGGGACCAAGTATCGCGGGCAGTTCGAAGAACGCATCAAAGCCGTCATCAACGAGGTCCGGCGCGCCGCCAACGTCATCCTCTTCGTCGATGAGCTGCATACCCTCGTCGGCGCCGGCGGGGCCGAGGGCGCCATCGACGCGTCCAACGTGCTCAAACCGGCGTTGGCTCGCGGCGAGGTCCAGTGCATCGGCGCCACCACGCTCGACGAGTACCGCAAGTACATTGAGAAGGACGGCGCCCTGGAGCGCCGCTTTCAAACGATCATCGTGGAACCGCCCTCGAAGGACGAGGCCCTGGAGATCCTTCGCGGCCTGCAAGACCGCTACGAGGCGCACCACAGGGTCCGCTTCACCGATGAGGCGCTGTTCCAGGCGATCGAGCTTTCGACCCGCTACATCACGGGCCGATGCCTGCCGGACAAGGCCATCGACGTCGTCGATGAGGCCGGCGCCCGCGTCCGCCTCAAGAACATGACGCCGCCGCCGGACCTGACCGAAGTCGAGGAACGGATCGAAAGGCTTCAGCGAGAAAAAGACGAGGCCGTTCGCGCCGCCGACTACGAGCGCGCCGCCTCGCTGCGCGACGAGGCCCAGCAACTGCTGGAGGAGAAGACGCAGCTCCACAAGAAATGGTACGAGAAGAACAAGGACGCCACGGGCGCCGTCGATACCGAGATCATCGCCGAGGTCGTCAGCAACATGACGGGCGTGCCCCTGACACGCCTGGAGAAGAAAGAGACCCAGCGGCTTCTCGAACTCGAGGCCGAGCTGCACAGAACGGTGGTCTCGCAGCACGAGGCAATCACGACGGTCGCCAAGGCGGTGCGTCGCAGCCGCAGCGGCATGAAGGACCCGAACCGGCCGATGGGCTGCTTCATCTTCCTCGGACCCAGCGGCGTCGGCAAGACGCTTCTGGCCCAGGCGCTGGCCGAGTTTTTGTTCAGCGACCGCAATTCGCTGATCCGCCTCGACATGAGCGAGTTCATGGAGAAGCACAACGTCAGCCGACTGGTCGGCGCCCCTCCAGGATACGTCGGCTACGAGGAAGGCGGCCAGCTCACCGAGCGCGTGCGGCGGCGGCCCTACTCGGTGCTGCTGCTCGACGAGATCGAGAAGGCCCACCCTGACGTGTACAACATGCTGCTCCAGATCATGGACGAAGGACGTCTGACCGACAGCTTCGGTCGAAGCATCGATTTCAAGAACGTGATCCTGATCATGACCAGCAACATCGGCGCCGAGCTGATCAAGAACCAGTCGGGCTTCGGCTTTGGCAAGAAGACGCCGGAATCGAACTACGACAAGATGAAGGACGTCCTGCACAAGGAGGTCGAGCGTCACTTCCGGCCGGAGTTCCTCAACCGCGTCGATGACATGATCGTCTTCAAGCCACTGTCGAAAGAGGACCTGCAAACCATCGTCGAGTACGAGTTGGCCAAGGTCTTCAAGCGGCTCACCGAGCACGGGCTGCACCTCGACCTGACGCCACAGGCCAAGGAATTTCTCATCGAGAAGGGCTACAACCCCGAATTCGGCGCGCGGCCGCTGCGCCGGGCCATCGAGCACTATATCGAAGACCCGCTCAGCGAAGCGGTGCTGGCCGGACGGTTCAAGGGCAAGAACCTCATCAAGATCGACGTCCAGGACGAGGAGCACCTGAACTTCAAGGGCGAGCAAATGGCCGAACCCGAGAAAGACAAGAAGGAAGTGGTCGAATCGAAGTAACGCAACACCCAAAACGGGACTCTGCAGGCCGCGCATCAGTTCGCTGGTACGCGGCCTTGTTCTTGTCCCTCGTCTGGATTGACGCCCGGCCAGGAGCGCCTGGCGGGTGCTGACGGGTTCTCTCGGCGGGTGTAACCTGGGGCACGATTGCTTCCACTGTCCTGACGAAAGGTGGTACAATGCAGTTTGGACGGTCCGATTCGGTCGACATGCACGGAAAGGAGCAGAGATGAAGACGACAGACAGAAGGACAAGACAAGGGAACCTCATTCATGGCCGGGGCGTGCTTCTGGCAGCGGCGTGTCTAATGTTTGCGGTCTCGTCGACGGGGCATGCACAGAAGGGGATGGGCGATCCTATCGGCATGGTCCGACAGGGCCTCGAACCAGCCGTGATATCGTTGTCCGGCCTGGTGCAGTCGGTTGAGACGCACCCGTGCGCGAACACGACGGGCCGTGCCGTGGTGGGAACGCACATCATGCTCCAAGGCGACGACGGGAAGGAATACAACCTGCATCTGGGACCGGCCGACGCGGTTTCCGCTCTGGTCGAGGGACTGGCGCCCGGTGCCCGGATCGAGGTCGTGGCGTTTCAGACGGCCAAGATGCCCGAGAACCACCACGTGGTCACGACGCTGATACACGAAGGCGAGATCGTCGAGCTACGAGGCGCCGGGCTGCAGCCGGTCTGGTCGCAGCAGCGGCGCGGTCTTGCGGGAAGTCGTCGCGGGATCGGGCGGATCGCATCGCCTGAGGCGGCAGGCCGTTTCGAGTATTCACTTCGGCAGGAGTTCCAGCCACGGCGACTGCGCCTCAGAGGCGGACGAGGCCAGGGTTTCGGCCGCGCCAACTGCCCGCGGTATCCCTATCGATAGCACTCGGCCCACTGACCAGAGTCGCAAGGCCACCTCGCTGGGCTCGGCAAAGCGCCCCCGGAAAGGGCAATCGGCCGCACTCAGCGGCAGCAGACTGCCCTCAGGAGCCAGAGCGCAACGAAGGCGGGTGCGTAAGGAGTTGCGGATTTCCGGGAAAAGGGGATTTACAGAGGTCGGGGGCTGTGGTACCGTATGCGTTCCTGACGCCGATGTAGCTCAACGGTAGAGCACGGCTTTCGTAAAGCCGGGGTTGAGAGTTCAAATCTCTCCATCGGCTTTTTTCCTGCGCACAGATTCGCCGGCACAACGGCCCCCCCCCCGACAATCCAGACCGTCCGCTCTGCACGCAGCGACGCCGGCGGTGACCGGGTGCACTGCACGTTTGTGGGTAGAATAATCGGGCCCTTCTTGTAGGATCGAAGGATTTCAGGAGATTCCAGGAACCTGCAAAGGAAGGGCCCAATCATGGATAACCGAATTCTCGATCAATTGGAAGAGCTCTACGACGAAGAATTGACGCTGGGGCAGTCGA
>Ga0334890_1001200_pt1 | contig 36741 bp, 32 predicted proteins | sample GraSluR1_MG_3_FD_207220 | JGI IMG/M metagenome (GOLD analysis project Ga0334890, IMG submission 207220) | Sludge microbial communities from methane-producing bioreactor in Wageningen University, Netherlands - Granular Sludge_31_08-R1 | ecosystem: Engineered > Bioreactor > Anaerobic >... | reverse complement strand
CGAAGTTCCCGTCCCGGCGCAGGAAGTCCAGGAAGTCGTCTCCGAAGACCCGCCGGCCGTCGGGGCCGGTCTCGGCCTTGAGGTATTCCAGATCGCGTTCGCCGAAGCGGGTCTCCAGCATCCAGTCGACCAGCCAGCCCATCCCGGCGCTGATGCAGTAGCCGGCCTGGTGTTCGCCATAGTCCGGATAGCGGCGGAAGTAGTGGTCGAACTGGGCTTTGCGCTCGTGCAGGCCGGCTCGGAAGTAGAGCTGGGCCATGGTGAGCTGGTACATGTCCGTGAAGAGGGCGCCTTCGGCGACCTGACGCAGTGTTTGTTCCATGATGGGGGGCTGGTTCGCGTCGGTCCTGGAATCCCCTGGACCCGATCGAGGCCAGGCCGGTTCTCAGGGACCTTCCACGTCCGGCGAAGCAGAGGCCTCGTCGGCGGGCTTGCGGAAGGCGGCGACGAAGTCCGGTTGGGTGGCCGGGGTTCCCGCGACGGAGAGGTCCACGACCTGGAGCTCTTCGAATCCGGCCCTGTGCATGACCCGACGCAGTCCCTCCAGGGAAGGATACCCGCAGTCATCGAGGACCATGATCCCTCCGGGGCGCAGGGCCTTCTTGACCGACTTCAGCCAGGGGATGGTCTCGCGCTCCAGGGTCTCGGGGGTTCCTACGCCCACGTGGATCCCCGCCTCGTGGACGATGTCCACGCTCTCGGCGGGCAGCCTGCAGTCGTCCAGTCCCCCCCGAACCAGCTTGATCTCCCCCCAGGCCAGCGCGTGGCGTCGGGAGATCCGGTTGATGAGGGCTTCGTAGCCCGGTCCGATCTCCACCCCGATCACGACCCCCGAAGGGCCCACGACCTCTCGGACGGCTTCGAAGATCTGCCCGGTTCCGTAACCCAGCTCGGCCCAGGTGCAGCCTTTGAGGGCAGCCGGGTCCAGGACCTTCAGGGCGCGGTTCATCTGACGCCATCCCGAGCGCGTGGAGGTGTTGCCTGTGAAGAACTGGCGGACGGTGTCGGCCTTGGTGTAGTCTCCAGCCTTCTGCTGTTCCAGGAGGGCCCGGATCGGCTCGCGGTCTCCCTTCACCTCCCAGGCCATGATCTGCATGGCATGGAGGGGTTGGATGTATTCCCGGTCGTGGAAGACCAACTGGTAGAGGACCTCCTCCAGAGGGTCGAAGGTCCAGGGGTCCCCTCCGTTCCGGTAGCCTCGCTCGGTGAAGTGCCTTGACAGCGCCTGCATGGCTTCCGGATCCAACTCCGAGAGCTCCTCGGCCATCCGGCGCAAGGGGAACTTGAACACGGCCGTGGAGCCCAGGGCCACGCGGTTAGCAGGCTTCAGGATGGCGGCCGACCTGTTCAGGGACCGGCTCAGGCTCTCGACCCGCTCTGCCCGGGACAGGCGGTCGGAGGATTGGAGGCTGGCGATGAAGGCTTCAAGAACCTCGATCAGGGCTCTCTTCTCCTTCGAGAGGAGATAGTGGGACGGCGGCCGCTCGATCTTCGGGGAGGGCTCGCCCGGCAAGCCCCCTTCGGGTTCAGCCAGGAGCCGTGGGAGCATCAGGCCCAGGTTCACGAGCAGGAGCAGCAGGAGCCACCAGCGCAGCCGCCGGCCCGGCGAGTGGATGGTCATGGTCGGTCGCCTCCCTCTGCTTCCCTGCAACGGCCTCCTGCTTCGCTGCGCTCCGAGCAGACCCTGGCCCTCGAAGAGGGGCCAAACCGGAGGGTGGGGAAGGGGACCGGCAGGGCGTTCGACCGCGTTCCGCCCGTCTTGTGGGAGGTCCAGGTGAGCGAGCAGAACCCGTCATTCCAGGAAGTCCTTCGAGGCCTGCAGAGCCGGCGTGCCGCCTGGGCCGCAACTCCGGCGCCCCGGCGCGTGGGCCTGCTGCGGGAGTGCCTGGCCCAGACCCGGCACGTCGCCCAGGCCTGGGTCGATGCCGCCTGCGAGGCCCGGGGACTGGACCCCCGGGGCCCCCTGGCGGGGGAGGAATGGCTCTCCGGCCCCTATATCCTGATGCGCCATCTGAGACTGCTGGCCGAGTGTGGGGAGGGGAAGGACGCCTCGCTCCCGGCCCGCCTGCTGGAAGGGCGGACGGTGGCCCATGTCTTCCCTCGGACTCCGATCGAGCGGATGTTGTGGATGGGCTTCCGGGGGGAGGTGGTCCTGGCCGAGGGCGCGTCACCGGAACGCGGTCAGGCTTGGCACCGGATCGGCGGACCCGGGCGCCTGGCCCTGGTGCTTGGGGCAGGCAACATCACGTCCATCGCCGCCTGTGACGCGCTGCACATGCTCTTCGCCGAGAACTCGGTGGTCCTGGTCAAGCTCAACCCGCTCCTGGATTCGCTTCAGCCGGTCTTCGAGCAGGCCCTGGCCCCGTTGGTGCGGGAGGGTTTCCTGGCCTTCTGCCGTGGCGGGCCCCGGGAGGCGGAAGAACTGGCCCTGGACCCGGCGGTGGAGGCCGTGCACCTGACGGGGTCCCGGAAGACCTTCCAGTCGCTGGTCTGGGGGAATCAGACCGATGCCGGAGCGATCCGTGCGCCGCGGATCCAGGTTCCCATCACCGCCGAACTCGGCTGCGTGACCCCGGTCCTGGTGGTCCCCGGCACCTGGGCGGAGGCGGATCTGGCCTACCAGGCCCGGCATGTGGCCAGCATGATCTACCACAACGCCGGCTTCGACTGCGCGGCGGCCCAGGTCCTCCTGACCGATCGGGCCTGGCCGCAGCGGTCGGCATTCCTCAACTGTCTGCGGCGTGAGCTCTCCAGCCTGCCGGTGCGACCTGCCTGGTATCCCGGGGCCGCCTCCAGGCACGCCGAGCTGGCCGGTCAACACCCGCAGGCCGAATTCCTGGGAGCCTCCTCCGAGCGCGGGGTGCCCTGGACGCTGGTCCCCGACGTTCCTCTGGAGCAGGGCCAGCCCGGCCTGACCCGGGAGGCCTTCTGCGGACTGCTCTTCGAGGCTCCCGTCCAGGCTGGAGGCGCCCTGCCCTTCCTCGACCACGCCGTGGCCGCCGCCAACCAGAAGATCTGGGGCAACCTGAGCTGCGTGCTGCTGGTCGACCCCCGGACGGCGCGGCAGCATGCCCGGGCCCTGGAGTCGGCCATCCACCGTCTGGAATACGGAAGTGTCGGTGTGAACGCCTGGGCCGGCGTGGCCTTCGGCCTGCCCGAGCTGCCCTGGGGGGCGGCGCCGGGAAACACGCTGGCCGACGTGCGCTCGGGCCTGGGGTTCGTGCACAACGTGCACGGCTTCGAGAACGTCCAGAAGGGGGTCTTGCGGGGGCCCTTCCGGACGCTCCACACCCCGCCGTGGTTCGCCCGGCACCGGAACCTGTCCCACCTGGGTCGGGCCCTGTGCGATCTGGAGGCGGTCCCGGACTGGCCCACGGCCTTCCGGGTGCTGGCCGAGACCTTGCGGGGTGGCCTGCCCCCAGGAGTTCCGGGCGGGCGATAGGGTCAGGACAGCGCCGCGAAGGCCGAACCCACCAGGTTGGCGTCCGGCACGTGCAGGATTTCGAACTGCACGCCGGGGGGGATCAGTCCGGCCAGCGTCCTCTCAACCTCGGGGCGGAACTCGGGGTCTCCCCAGAACAGGCTCCCCTCCGCCACGATTCCGACTCGGGCCCGCTGCCCCGAGGCCTGGATCAGCCCGGCCAGACCTGCGGCCACCAGGCGGGCGGAGCGCGTCAACAGGGCTTCAGCAGCCAGCCCGGGACCCCGAGCGCCTCGCATGGCCACCAACTGGGCAGAGCCCTTCTCGGGCTCGAAGGCGACCTGGGACGTGATCCGCTGGAACAGGTAGGGCAGATAGTGGCCCGAAACCGCCTTCTCGAAGCGCTGGTGGCCAGGGTGGTCCAGGGCCTGGTCCACGTCCTCGTCCCACGGGCTGAGGTGGGGTGGATGGAAGTTGCCGGATTCGAGGTTCACGGCCATCTCCTCATGGGGCCAGGCGTCGCGGGGCAGCTTGGGGATCTGCGCGGTCTTGAAGAAGCCCGCCATGTTGGTGCCCGTCCCCGCAATCAGGCCGATGAAGTCGTCGAAGCGCCCGGCGTGCTGCCCGGCACCGGCCAACATGGCGGCGACCGTGTCGTTGAGCACCCGGAAGCCGGAGGGTGCGAATCCGGCCTGTCCCATGGCTCGGGCCAGGGGGCGCCCCACCAGGTTGCCTTCCACGCCCAGGACCTCGACCCCCTTGGTCCACCGGATCAACCGGGCGTCGGCTTCCGGGGTCACTTCGGCCGGGTAGGAGAAGCAGTAACCCAGGGGCAGGCCCGGCCGGGGAGCGAGTCGGCTCAACAGGGAGACCTGGGCGGCGAAGAAGTCCGCAGCCCTGACGGTCGGGCCCTCGCGTCCGGTGGGGACCGGAGCCTCCACGGGGCCGGCCTCCACCCGGTGGGAACCATCGGGTTGGATCCGCACCCGCGCGGCGCGCATATTGGTCCCCCCTGTGTCCAGGACCAGGGCTTCCCCCGCCAGCCCCTGGCAGGGCCGGGGCAACCAGGCCGGCAGGGCCCGGACCTGGCTCTTGTCCTCGTGAAGGCCGGCCCGGATCCGTCGGGTCAGGGACTCGCGGATCTCCCGGAGCTGTTCCGGATCCAGTCGGAGAGGAGCCAGGTGGTCCATCCTCGTGTCGTCGGCGTTGCCCATTTCAGGCCCTCCTCTCGGGGGATTGCAGGCCCAGCGCCGCCAGGGCGGCCTCCAGGCCCTCCTGGATCGCCTGGGTCAAGGCCAGGCGGGCGCGGGTGACCGCCGGGGGGGCGCCCAGGATCCGTTCATGGTTGTAGTAGGCGTGAAAGAGGTCGGCCAGGGCCACGGCCCGGGCCGTCAGCAGGCGGGGGCGTCCCTGAGCGGCCGCGCGAGCCGCCGTCCAGGGCAGTTCCTCCAGGGCGCGGGCCAGCCCGAACTCCTGGGGCGTGCCCAAAGCCTCCAGGTCCGACCGCATCACGGGTCTGCCAGGGGCGAAGCCCTGGTCGGCAGCCATCTTCGCCAGACCACGGGTTCGGGTGCCGGCATACAGGACCTTCTGCGCCGGGTTGGCCAGGGTGGGGTCGCGGGCCTGGTCCAGGTCCAGCAGACCCGGTCGGTCCAGCAGCAAGAAAACCAGGACCGGCTGGCCGAGGGTCTCGAGAAGCCGGGAAAAGGTCCTTGGCCGAGCCGACTTCTGGCCGACCAGGCGGACGGGAGGAGCCGGCTCGGGCTCTCGATCCTCTCGCAGGACCCGGAATCCCGAGGCTTCCAGCAGCCTGGCCCGAGCCTCCCAATCCAGGAACTGACCTCCCTGCTCGAGGGTCCGGGGCAGGGTTCGGAGACGGGGAACCAGGACCTCCTGACCCTGGCCTTCTCCGGTCTGCAGGCAGCGGGATCCGCGGCGCAGGACATCCAGGACCACGGCCTGCAACCCCACGGGGGACAGGAAGAAGTTCAGGAAGCCGGGGCCCTCCAACCGGACTTCACGCCACCAGGGCCGCGCAGGGAGAGCCTCCAGCAGGGCCTCGGCCAGGGGGCGGGCAGGACAGCCCGCCGAGCGGCTCCAGGCCAGCGGCAGGTTGCACGTCAGGTCTCCGAAGTCCGGTCCGCTGCCGGCCTCCAGGTGAAGGCGGGGTGGCTCCCCCCAACCCCGGGCCTCGGAGACCCGGCGGGCCGTGCGGGTCAGGTCCCGGGCCAGAACCTCCCGGATCCTCACCGTTCAAGTCTCTCGGGCAGGAGGGATTCTCGCCTTCAGGGTCTCTTGCAGGCGTCGCATGACCTCCGGAGGGAGCCGGACGGGTCGCTCCTCCGCATAGAACCGGATGGTCTGCCGGGTGCTGTCCACCACGACGCGGCAGGGATGGCAGTCCTTCAGGTGCTCGCGCAGCTCGCGGCAGAGTTCGGTGTCCAGGTCTCCATCCAGGTAGTCGGCCAGGGCCTCTTTGAGGTGGGAACAGTCGTGCCCCGAGTCATGATGCATCGCGAAGGCGCTCCTCGAAGTAGGGGGCGAGCTGGTCCCGCAGGTGGAGCCGCGCTCGCAGGATTCTGGACTTGACGGCCGGCAGCGACAGACCCATGATCTCCGCCACCTCCTGGTTGCCCAGTCCTTCGACGTCGCGCAGCCAGAAGGTGGTCCGGTAGATCTCGGGCAGGCTGTCCAGAGCCTCGTTGAGAATCTGGCGGAACTCCTCGCGGGCGAACCAGGCTTCCGGGTCGCCCGTCCAGGGGCGCGGGTCGGCGGGCTTCTCCCAGTTCTCGGGCAGGGATTCGGGGGCCCGTTTGGCCTTGCGCAAGCGCATCAGGGCGGCGTTGGTGGCAATCCGGTACAGCCAGGTCTTGAAGCTGGAGGCCCCTCGAAAGGTGTTCAGTTTGGCGTAGGCCGTCAGCATGGCATCCTGCAGGACCTCCTCGGCCTCGACGGGGCTGCGGGTGATCTGCAGGGCCAGGCCGTAGACGCCCGGCGCGTGGGGCTCGATGAGGGCTTGGAAGGCCTGGGGGTCCCCCGCCAGAGTGGCCTGGATCAGCGAGTCCTGGTCGGTCTTGAGCATGAGGGGCCATTCTCGCTGGAAGCGGGATTCCTCCCGGGCGGGTGATCTCGAGCAGGGCGCCGGAGAAGGCCCCGCGCTAGAATCGACCTGAAGACCGTCCCGAAGGGGGGGAGCCCGTTGACCTGTCCGCGTTGCAGCCGTCCTCAACCGGCCGGCGCCTCCTTCTGCAAAGCCTGTGGGACCCCCCTGGACCAACCTCGCCGACCACAGCCCCCCCCCGCCCCGGGGCTGTGCCCTGGTTGCGGACGACCCTGCCCTCCCGCTGCCCGCTTCTGCCAGGGCTGCGGGGCGGCGTTGCCGACGCTGGGCTCCTCGGCCGGTCCTGCCGTCTCTCCAGGGGAGAGCCCCCCGGGGGGCAGGACGCCGACCGGGCGGGATTCGCGGCAGTCCGCAGGTTCGGCCTCTCCGGCGCTGGCGGGCACCTCGGCACCTGCGGTCGCTTCGACCGGAGAGCCTTCGGCCGAGGGGTTGCCCGAGCCGATGGTGGCCAGCCAGGTCGTGCGGTCGGGCTCGCAAGGATCCGCCCCACCACCTTCGGGGCTGTTGCGCGGCCTGGCCGGTCGGGATCCTCGGAAGATGCTGGCTCCTGCCGGGGCCAGCGGGCTGGCTTCACGCCTGAGCCTGTTGGAAGTGGGCTCCATGGGTTGCGTGGTGGCCGTGTTGGGCGGGTTCTACGCTTTTGGCCTGCTGGTCTTCGGCTTCAAGCAGATGCTCCTGAGCGGGACGCCCTTGCTGGGGGGCTACCTGATGGTCCTGCTGTTGGGGTTGGCTTTGCTGCGCGGGCCATTGGATCGCCTGCTGGCCCCGATCCACCGCCTGCTGGCCTGGACTCCGCCAATGTTGCGGGTGGTCGCCGGGGTTGCGCTGCCCTTGTTCTGGGTCCTGGTGGACAGCCGCGACATGGGGCACGGGTTCCTGCACGCGGGGGTCACGGTGACCCTTGCGACCGGGATCGGCCACGTCCTGTTCAGCTCGCTGCGGACTCCCCGGCCGGTCTCGAAGCCTGAGGCAGCGCACCCGTCGGGGAGGGTGCCTCCCCCGCGGGGGGCTGCGGGTCCGATCCCGGTTCGGCCGGGGGCTTCGGGCCCTTCTTCCAGGGCAGGGGGCGGCTGACCAGCCGGGCCAGCTTGTCGGCGATCTTCCGATGGACGGGGGCCAGCCGACGGGTCAGGGGGCGGGTGGCCCGATCCAGCTTCTCCAGACCACGCTGCAGGCGCGGCTCGACCTTGTCCAGGGTGCGATCGATCCGCTTGCGTGAGCCCTTGTGGAACTGGTAGAGCGCCTTGACCGTCGAGCAGACGACCGTCAGGGCGATCCCCGGGATCGTCCCGACCCCGGTCAGGGCCAGGGTGGTTCCCACGGCCACGCCCAGGTCGGCCAGGCCGTTGAGTTCCTTCTTGTTGTCGGACTTCTGGAGGCCCACCTTCAGGTCGTGGATTCCCCGGCCGGCCTGGATGGCCCCGGCGACGGGGGCCACGACGGCCGCCACCACGGCCAGGGGACCCAGGACCGCCGAACCCAGCGAGCACAGGGTGCCCACCGAACGGGTCCCGTCCAGGATGCCCTGGATCTCCTTGCGGCGTTCACCCTTGGCGTAGCCGGCCAGGGCATTGGAGGCTCCGCGGGCGACGCCGAAGCCTGCCGCCAGGGGAGCCAGGACCGCGCGCAGGGGACCCAGCCCTGCCACCGAGGCCGCGATGCTGGCCCCGGCCGCCAGGTTGGCCAGCCCGTCCATGAATCGGGCACGGTCGTTTCGCCGCAGGCCCGAGCGCAGCTTGACGAAGCCTGCCAGCCCCATGACCCCCGAGGCGGTGTAGCCCGCTCCGTAGGCCACCGTCTCGGCCACCCGGGTCAGCGTCTCGCGGGTGGATTCCGAGAGGTTCTCGCGGACCACCTCGATCCCCAGCGCTCCGGCCACGCCGCTCTTGATGCTGGACCAGGCCCCCTTCAGGGAGTTGCCCGCGTCTCGGGCCGCCTGGGCCAGGGCGTCGACGTCGTCCTTGCGCCACCGGGTGGAGAGCTCCAGAAGCTCGGCTCCCACGGCCTCCCGCCAGGAGTGGTCTTCCTTGGCGGCGGGCGGGGCGGAGGGGCGACCCGAGGAGGGGGTCTGGGGTTGAAGGGCGGGGCCCTGAGGGCGAGACACCTGCATGGCTGTGTGAAGTGTAGATCCACTGGGGGCCTGGAGGCCAGGGCCGGAATGTTAATACCTGGAAACGCGCGACGATTCCCAAGGAGCCTCGCCCTGCCGGCAGACCGCCCCGGGCGGCGGTTGTCTCGGAGCCCGGGTTCCTGGTATCATCCACGCAGTCTTCTTGGAGGTGGACGATGGACCGTTGTTTCCTGGCCCGGATGGGCCTGCTGGTCTTGTTCCTGGCTGCGGCCATCCTGCCGGGGGGCGTCCGGGCTGGAGAGGTCCACAACAACCTGGGCAAGTACGATGGTCTGTACCTGGCCACGGTGATGAACCGGACCAAGGATCAGACCTTCGAACAGGTCGAGGTGGAGTTGGAGGGGCGCTATATCGAGGTCCGTCTGCCCGACGCTGCTCTCAAGATGAAGATCACCGAGATGTGGGACCGCCGATATCAGATGGAGATCACCGCACGGGACTCGGAGTCGGGGGACCTCTATATCGTGCAGATCAAGACCTGAGATCCAGGTCCAGGGTCTGGTCCTGCTTCGGGCCGGCGGCGGAAGGTCGTCCAGGGTGACCCGAATCTCCCGTTCGGGGTTGACCTGCTCCTCAGAACAGGATATAGATTGAATCGAGGGCCAGCCTGGGTCCACCTTCCCCCACCACCGGGCCGGTCCTCACTTCTATTTCCAAGGAAACTCGGGTTGGGCTTCTGCCGGCCATCGGGGAGCCCTCTCGCGATGCCAGGATGACTCGGATGAACGCCGATCCCGCTCCTCCCGGATGCCGCCCTGGCCCGGCCATCCAGGCCCTGTTGGGAATCCTGGTGCTGGTCGTGGGTCTCTGGGGCCTGCCCGCCGAACAGTACATTGGCGACCCCCAGGCCGTCCGCATGGTGACCTGGAGCCTGCTGGAACGCGGCCGTCTGGACGTGCCGGCCGATCTTGCCCAGGGCGCCGGCGAGCGCGGCCAGTATTTCGTGCAGAACCCGGACAACGGGCTCTACTACAGCAAGTACGGCGAGCTCAACAGCCTGGGCTACCTGCCGGCCATGGCCCTGGAACGCGCGCTCCTGGGGCGTCTGGAACCCTTCAACGAGCTGGCCACGCGGACCGTCCTGCTCAACCTCAACAACCTGGTCCTCTCCCTGATCCTGGCCGGGCTCCTGCTGGCCCTGGCGTGCCTTTTTACCCGGCAACCGGCCCTGGCGCTGGTGTGGGTGTTGGCCACCCTCTACGCCTCGTTCGGCTGGAACTATCTGCGAGCCCAGACCACCGAGCTTCTTCAGTGGACGCTGTGCACGGGCTTCTTCTGGGCCCTGTTCCAACTCTGGAGGAGCCGCGGACAAGGCCGCTGGCTGGGCCTGGTGCACCTCTTCCTGGTCGGCCTGCTCCTGACCAAGGCGGTCTACGTGCTGCTGGTTCCGTGCCTGCTGCTGGTGGGCCTCCTGGTGCTGCCCTCGCAGGCCTCCCGACCTCGGGCCCTGCTCGGCCTGTTGGGTCCCCTGGTGCTGATGGCCTTGCTGGTGGCGGGCCTCAACGAGTTGAAGTTCGGCAGCCCTCTCAGCACGGGCTACACGCAATGGGTTCGCGAGCGCGACCTCTTCCGTGGGGACCTGTGGGCGGGCCTGCGGGGCTTCCTGGTCGACCCCCAGCGCAGCCTCTTCCTGCACCAGCCCCTGCTGCTGCCGGCCCTTCTGGCGCTGCCCGCATTCTTCCGGCGTTGGCGTGTGGAAGCGCTCCTGGCCTGGGGGACGCTGGCGGTCTTCCTGCTCTTCCATGCCCAGACGGCCAACTGGGCCGGGCACTGGTCCTACGGCCCGCGTTACCTGCTGGCCGTGCTGGCGCCGGCCACCCTGCCGGCCCTGCAGGCCCTGGAGTGGCTCTCGGGGCGACTGCGCACACCTTCGGGAGCTTCGCTGGCGGCGCTTCTGGGCCTCATCCTGGCAGGTTCGATCTGGTTGCAGGTGCAGGTCAACTCCCTGGGCTTCTTCACCTGCTACCAGGTGGAAGCGGCCGTGCGCAGCTTTCCGGCGCCTCGGGCCTTGGCGGTCCTGCAGGCACAGCCTTTCGGAGTGGTGAACAGCCAGTTGCGCTCCTTCGTCCGGACGGGAGCCTTCCCGCTCTTCCTGAAGGAGGCAGCGCGCGAGCTGTCTCCCGAACAGACGGCCAGCCTGGCCGGCGCGGTGCGCCAGAGGACGCGGGGCAATCGGATGTTCTTCTCTGGGCCTTGAGCCCGGCGGGGGCCTTCCTGGTTTGAGGCCCCCCGCCGGGGGGGCGTTCGCAGTGCCCGGGTCTTCAGCCCGTGGCCGGTCGGTTCACTTCAGGAAGCCCTTCAGAATCGTCTCTTCGGCCTCTTGTTCGGTCTGACCCATGGACATCAGCTTGATCAACTGCTCGGCGGCGATCTTGCCGATGGCGGCCTCGTGGATCAGGTTGGCATCGGGGTGGAAGGCGCTGATTTCGGGAATCGAGGAGACCTGGGCCTGCCCCATGAGGATCGAATCGCACTGGATGTGCCCGCGGCATCGGGCGTGGCCCCGCAGATTCAGGTGGAAGAGCTGCCGGGAGCGATCCTGGGCCACACTCCGGGAGATGACCTGGGCGGTGGAGTCCTCACCCACGAAGTCAACGGTGATGTCGGATCGGGCTTCCTGGTCCAGGTGGGTCAGCAGCCGTTCGGTCACGATCAGGCGGGCGTTCTTGTGCAGGCGGACCAGCGTGTCGCGGCGGGTGCGGTCGACCCCCTTGAGCTGGATCATCTCCAGCTCGGCGACCGCGTTGGCCTCCACCTCGATGACGGTGCGGGGATTGAAGACCCGCTCGCCCTTCCCGTCGCCTTCCCCGTGATGCTTCTCGACGTACTTCATCCGGGCGCCTTCGCGGACGAAGAACTCGTGAATGCCTTCGTGCTGGGCCTTCTGGCCGCCCGGGTTGTGGATGCCGCATCCGGCTACGATGAACACGTCGGATCCCGCACCGATCTCGAAGGTGTTGTAGACCAGGTCTTCCATCCCCTCGGAAAGCAGGACCGGGATGTGGACGCTCTCGCCCCGGGTGCCCGGCTTGATCAGGACGTCCAGGCCCGGCTTGTCGGCCTTGGTGACGATCTCGATGTTGGCCGTGCTGTGGCGCTGGATGCCCTGGCCATTCTTCCGGATGTTGAAGGCTCCCTGGGGGATCGCGTGCAGGTCCGCGACCTCCTTCAGAAGTCTCTTATCGATGACATTCAGCATCTGCTCGTCCCTCTCGGTTGCACCCTTGGCGGCACAGACAGTCGGAGTCGATCCGGCGGATGTCGCCCAGGATCTTCTCGTGGCTTGTGATGTCGGCGATCCGGCCGCCCGAGACCAGGATCACCTCGTCGGCAAGTCGGAGGATCCTCTCCTGGTGGGAGATGATGACCAGGGTCGTCTCTTGCCTCTGGTGCAGGTCGCGGAAGGTCTCGGTGAGCTTCTGGAAGCTCCACAGGTCGATTCCGGCCTCGGGCTCGTCGAAGACCGCCACCTTCAAGCGGCGCGCCAGGATGCTGGCGATCTCGACCCGCTTGAGTTCCCCCCCCGAGAAGCTGGCATCCATCTCCCGCTCCAGATAGTCCTGGGCGCAGAGTCCGACGTCGATCAGGAGGTTGCAGGGATTGACCCGGGCGTCTGGACCGCCGGCCAGCGTCAGGAAGTCGCGCACCTGGATCCCCTTGAAGCGGGGAGGCTGCTGGAAGGCGTATCCGATCCCCAGGCGGGCTCGTTCGTGGATTTCCAGGGCAGTGATGTCCTCGCCGTCCAGCAGGATCTGGCCTTTGGAGGCCGGGTAGATCCCCATGATCGCCTTGGCGATGGAGGACTTCCCACCCCCGTTGGGGCCGGTCATCACGTAGATCTTGTTCTCTTTCAGGGACAGGGAGACGTCGCGCAGGATCTCCACCGGCTCCTTGCCGTTGTCCAGCGTGACGCTCAGGTTGCGCAGCTCCAGCATGGCCTGTATCCCCTTTCGGGATCGAGTTGCAGGCTTCCCCGGACTGGGAAGGGCTTGTCGTCCGCCGGACGGCAAGCCGGCCTGGCTTCCAGGGAACCCGCGCGGGCTGCGTCGGGGGCCTCAGGAGTCAGACCGAGGTGGCGGGGCTTCCCGACCTGAACCGGGAGTCCTCTCGAAGGAGGGGACCTGAGTGCGGGCGCGGAGACTCGCTTCGAAGGGAAGAATCTGGATCTTCGCGGCCCCTTCGGGTAAGATGCTGCCTATGGACCCGATCCGTCTTTCCAACCCGCCCTCCCCGGCTTCCCGCGCTCCCCGCCCCGTCGCCTCCTCGGAAGGCCAGGGGGTGGAACCACAGGGGGCTTCCCCCTCGGTTCGGGAGGACCTGGCGGCCTTCCAGGCCTACGCCAGGGCCCGCGGTCTTTCCGAGGAGGCCCTGTTGCCGGGGGTCCAGGCCATCCTGGACTCGCCGGGGCCCCTTCCTTCCCGACAGGACCGCGCCCCGGCCCTCCTGACCTTGCTGGAGGCCTTCCCGCCTCCCAAGGGGGTGCCCCTGTCGCGGTGCCCCCACAAGGAGGTGCTGGAATACCTGGCGGACATGCTGGTTCCGCCCAGGAATGACGTCGAGCGCAAGGGGATGACCACGACCAGCCATGTCACGACCTACCGCCCCGAGGAGACCACCGTGGTCCATGTGCGGCGGGCCGACACGCCGCCAGGAGCCTTCCTGGAGGCCGTGGAGGATTTCGTGGCCGTGGCGGGTCTGGTGGGGAAGGGATTCCGCCGGGAGCGTCCCGACAACCTGGCCGATGTGCGCTATGGGGCGCAGGAAGCATTGCGGGTCGAGTATCAGGGCTTCTATCGCGATCCCGCCCTGACTCCGATCTTTCGGGGCTTCGTCTCGGAGGTGGGCCGCAGCAACTATGCCTGGACCCTGGTCCAGGAGACCCGGGACTGGCCCGACTCGGAGCGCCAGGCCTTGTGCCAGGCCCACTCGGCCGTGCATCAGCGCTCGGGGAGCGACCAGGCCTGGCGCTGCATGCGGCTGGCCATGACCACCCGGCAGCCGGGGGAGTCCTTCGAGTCCCTGGCACTGGACATCGATCAGGGCTGGGCCAAGGCGCTGGTGGAGTCGCCTCGACTGGCCTCTGAGTATCCGGGACTTCCGGCTTTGAAGCTTGAGCCGGTGATGGTTCGCGCAGCCGAGGAGCGTCCCGCAGGAGAGGGGCCTTCTCAGCGGATGGGCGACCTGGTGGAGGGCTATTACCTCACGGGGCGTCTGGAAGGGATGGCCCCCTTGCGCGAGGCCCTGGAGCAGGCCTACCCGGCGCCGGGTCTGCCCCCCGAGCTGCGCGGGAAGATCGCAGACACCTTCTATGACTCGGTCCGCTCGCGGCGGCGCCAGGGTCTGGATCCCGAGACCTCGCTGAAGAGGGCCCTGGAGGATTGCCGGATCCTGCTCACCCCGACTTCCCCAGGCTCCCGAGAGACTCCGGGGACCATCGAGCGCGACGGCGAGCACGTCAGGATTGGCGGAATCAAGCTGGACGTCCGCCGCAAATAGCAGGGTTCGAGTCCGTGCCCGAGTTGCCTCCGGCCCGTCGGGATCCTTCCTCGGCGGGCCGGATCCTCCCCGCGGCCAGGACCACCCACCTTCAGGATGGAGCCAAGAGAATGACCACACAGACCCCCACGCAAAGCCCGGCGATCGCTCAACCCTACGCCTATCCGCCCCGCCGCGAGTTTGTCGAGCCGGATTGGACCCGCTGGCCGGGCTACCGCTCGGTCACCCGGCAGGACTGGGAGAGCGCCCTGTGGCAGCGCAAGAATTCGGTGAAGAACCTGCGGGAGCTGGCCGAGGTGTGGGGTGATCGGGCTCCAGAGGGGTTGCTGGACAGCATCGCCGCGGATATCCAGGGGCAGGGGACCATGTCGATGCTGGTCCCGCCGCAGATGATCAACTGCATGGACGCCGACAACCTCTGGAAGGATCCGGTCCGCCTGTACATGCTGCCGGCCCAGGCCGACCGGCATCCGGTCTGGCCCAACCACCCCAAGGCCGAGCGGGATAGCCTTCACGAAGCGGACATGTGGGCCGTCGAAGGGTTGACCCACCGCTATCCCACCAAGGTGCTGGCCGAGCTCCTGACCACCTGCCCGCAGTACTGCGGGCACTGCACCCGGATGGACCTGGTCGGCAACGACATGCCCAACGTCAAGAAGGGTCGCTTCCATCTCAAACAGGGCGAGCGCCTGGAGTTGATCCTCGAGCACCTCCGCCGGACCCCGGTGATCCGCGACGTGGTGGTCTCGGGCGGGGACATCGCCAACCTGCCGATCACGGCTTTGGAAGACTTCCTGATGAAGCTGTTGGACATCCCGAACATCCGGGACGTCCGCCTGGCCTCCAAAGCCCTGCAGGCGCTGCCGCAGCATTTCCTGCAGGACAGCGTGCTGCAGGCCCTGGACCGGATCGCTCGGCGGGCGCGGGAGCGCGACGTGGACATCGCCGTGCACACCCACGTCAACCACGCCAGCCAGGTGACGCCCCTGGTGGGCAAGGCGGTCCGCAAGCTTCTGGACATGGGCTATCGCGACGTGCGCAACCAGGGCGTCCTGCTGCGCGGGATCAACTCCGATTCACACGAGATGCTCGATCTGTGCTTCATGTTGCTGGATCACGCCAAGATCATGCCCTACTACTTCTACATGTGCGACATGATCCCGAACTCCGAGCACTGGCGTCTGGCGGTCCACGAGGCCCAGCAGCTCCAGCACGACATCATGGGCTACCTGCCCGGGTACGCCACGCCGCGGGTGGTCTGCGACGTGCCCTTCGTGGGCAAGCGCTGGATCCACCAACTGGTGGACTATGATCGCGAGCGCGGCATCTCCTACTGGACCAAGAACTACCGGACCTCGGTGGAGATGAACGACCCGGAGGCCTTGTCCCGCCGCTACGAGTACTTCGACCCCATCTACACCCTGCCCGAGTCCGGGCAGAAGTGGTGGAGGGAGCACCCCGAGGGCTGAGGCCCTCCGGGTCAGTCTCCGGCTTCGACGGCTCGGTAGGTCGAGCCGTCGAAGCGGAACACCACGAAGTTTCCGCTGGCCGGGGCGAACACGATCCGGATGTCCGGCCAACGCCCGGATCCCTTCACGACGTGGATCCCCGCATGGTTCGCGGGGTGGTCGGCCAGGTGATCCAGTTCCGGCAGGAAGGGCTCGGTGAAGTCGTCGGTCTGGAACAGGGTCTTTCCCGCGTCATCCACCACCCGGAAGCGCCGGGGCGTGGAGGTGGTCGGGTCGCCGTTGCCGTCGCTGGACACGATCTGCACCTGCTCGACGCGCCCGTCTCCGTTGACGTCTGCCTGGTCCATGAAGAGGATGACGGGGATCTCGGCCTGGGGACCCCATTCGACCTCGTCGGGGTCTCGCGCTGGGGGTTCGGGGGGCGTGGCGGGGGGGGCGGCGGTGGGAGGAGACGGCTCGGAGGGAAACTCCGGAGCGGGGGAGGCAACATCGTCCGGGGGGGGGGACGCGTCCGACTCCGGGACGCTCGTGCTGGGAGAGGGAGTCGGAGGTCCGGTCAGGTTCGGAAGCTCGAACCCGCCTTCCCGGTCGAGCCACCACCACAGCCCCAGTCCTCCAGCCAGCATGAGGATCAGCAGACATCCGCAGCCCGCCACCACCAATGGGATCAGGAGGCGGCTGCGACCGGATTGAGGGACCGCGGGGCCCGGTTGGGGTGGTTCAACCCGCATCCTTGGAGACACCGGCGGGGGAGGTGAGGACGCCGGCGGCGGACCCGGAGGGATCGGGGAGGGGGGGGACGCCGTCACCGGCATTCCGCAACCTTCGCAGAAGCGAGAGTCGGCATCCAGGGCTCGTCCGCAGCGGGTGCAGTTCATATCAAAGGCTCCTCGTCGGGTTCCTGGCCTAGCGGGGAGGGTCGATCCAGCGGACCACGTGGAAGCCCTTGGGATCCGGGGCGACCCGGGCCGTCCCCAATCGGACGCCGGAGCCGATGGTGTCATAGATCCGGGCCACGCAACTGCCGTCTCGGGCGGTGGACTCGAACGAGCCGATCCAGCGGAATCCCTGGAATCGATCCGAAGGCGCGGTCCACCGGTAGCGGCCCGAGTTCCGGGGCTCTTCCAGCAGGCAGCGGGCGAAGACCTTCTGAAAGGCCTTCCCGTTCCAGCGCAGGACGCGGAAGGTGGCGGGGCGCACATCCGATTGGGGCAGGGCTCCCAGGATCTCGATCCGACCATCGCCGTCCAGGTCTCCCACCACCTCCAGGCCAGCGATTCCCCAATCCCATGCCCCGAAGATCATGGGATCTGCCGGGTCGGTTGGGCGGGGGCCCTTCCACAGGACGCTGCCGTTGGAACGGGTCACCACCAGTTGCCCCAGGTAGCTGGATTCCCCGACGTCGTAGGCGACCAGGGAGAGCGTCTCGGGTCGGCCGTCACGATTCAGGTCGACCTGGAAGCGCTGGTAGGCCTGACCTTCGGTCGGCCAGTCGAAATCCTGGGCCAGGGCCCCGGCGCTCAGCAAGGCCAGGGCCAGGACGGACATCACGAGACGACGCATCGGAAGCACCTCCAGAAGGTTTCTTCGGGACCGAGAAGGCCAGACCTATCGCTTTCCCAATAGGACAAAGGGACTGGTCCGGATCGAACGCCTGTTGGCTTGTGTGAGGGGGTGGCTGGTAGTATATTTGTCCGTGCAGGACCTTGGACGAATGGAGGAACCAGGCCGCCAGACCCGGGATCGGTCGGCCGACCCGGGTTGCTTCTTCAAAACCGAATCTCGGAGGCGCGGCCTCAGGAGGCCGCGCGCAGGAGCGAGTCGGGCAGACCAGCCGCTCCGTGCCGTGAGGGAAGCTTCACGGATCGGGGACTGGACGGCAGGACCCCAGGGGATGGAGCCCTCTTGACCGGGCTGTCTCCATCTCTCAGGACCCAAGACGCCGCGGACCGCGCCCACCGCGAGGAAGGGCGCAGGGCGACGCAGGACGCCTGGTCTCTCCGCTGTACTCGGTGTACCATGTCTGGGCAGTCCGTTTCGGGCGACAGACACGAGGAGGCTGGCGCAGGTCAGCCGACTCTGGCCGCCTCGAGAGCAGTGTGGGCCAGGCCAAGAGCAGGAGCGCCAAGAGGCCGGTGTCGCCGCATCAGGTCGGTCTGCTTCCGGGTTTCGTGAGGTCGGGTCCATTGCAGGGCCCTTCTTTGCGGAGTTCCACTCCCCGCCAGGCCTGAGAAGGGGGCGCCTTGTTCAGGCCGGGCCACCGGGCTCGGCTCGGTGACTCGGGGCGGGTTTGCGGGTCCTTGGAGGGGTCGCAGGTCGGTTCGACGGCCTTCCGGCACCGTGGGGAAGGTCGGCCGGGTGCCCTGCCCTGTGGGGCAGCGACCGCCTGGCCGAAGAGGGGTCCGCGAGAGGGGACGCAACCTGGTCCCGGGTCCTCGGGTGGCCTCCGGGCTGCCAGAACGACCCCGCTCCGATCCGGACATTCCCAGGGGCCTGCCAGGCCCTCGTGGACCCGGAGCCGAGAGGATGCCGAGGCCCTCGGGTCGCGGCGGGTCCGAAGAGGTGCTCTCCTGCGTCCGCGGCGCGGAGACTCGGGAGTTCTCCTGAACGGTGGCTTGGAGACGAAAGTTCGAAAGGGGTCTTGCGCCATTTCTCCCCCGGGAGCCCTCCCAGGATATGGCCTGCATCAGGACCTGCCGACCCGCCTGCCCGGGATCTCGGAGGCTCTTCGCGGCGCTTGGGATTCGTCGGGGGCGCGTCTGGCAGAGGGTCGCCTGTCCGGGCCGAAGGATCGGTCGGCGGTCTCGGGAATATCTCTGAATCCTCAAGACACCGGGGCCCGGGTTGCCCGGCCTGGCATTGGAGAAGGACCATGGATATCCGTCGGCTCGAGGGCTTTCGGGGCTACCCCCAGGCGTCGCAGGGGCTGGAAACGGCGACTCCCTCGCCAACCGGAACCCCAGGGGATCAAGTTCTGCTCGGCGCCCGTCCCGACCAGGACGGCTGCGGGTCGAAACCCTACGGCCCACCGACCCCGCAGGCCCCCCCGCCTTCCTCCGCTGCGACTCCGCCGACCAAGGCCCAGGGTGGGGGCGTGCTGGCCCGCGCGGAAGAGCTGGCCCACCAGGTCCTCCGCCGGGATACGCACCTGACCCATCAACCCGGGGAATCCCGGAAGCTGTCGGTGCTGGCCGCGGGGAGCACGCACTTTGAAGCCCTCTGGACCCGCGATGCCTGTTGGGGATGTCTGGGGCTTTTGGCTTCGGGGCGGGATTCGGGCACGGTTCGCGACACCCTGCAGGCCATCCTGAATCGTCAGAGGCCCTCCGGAGAGATGCCGCGGCGCCAGGGGAACCACAAGAACACCACGGCCATGATCGGCGACTTCCTCCATCTGCCTCTGCAGAACATGAAGGAGCTGGATCAGGTCGAGTTCCGCAACGAGCGGGACGCGTTTCAGTATGACGGGAACGCCCTGCCCCTGATCGCCGCGGCGGAGTATGCCACGCGGACCGGCGACGTGGCCTTCCTGGAGGAGAACTATCTGGAGCTCACCCGAGGAGCCGACTGGCTCCAGAGGCAGGATGAGCAGTTCCTGAAAAAGCCAGAGCGGCGTCTCGACCTGATCGACCAGGATCCCAGCAGTGACTGGAAGGATGTCGTGGGTCGCGAGGGAGTGGTCGCCTACACCAACGCCGTCACCTATCAGGCCCATGTCAGCATGGCCACGATCGATCGTCTGTTGGCCCATCCCGAGACGGCAGAGAAGAGAGAGGCCTTTGCCGCCGCCCTGAAGGAGGACTTCAACCAGCGCCTCTGGGACGAGAAGTCCGGCTGCTACCGGGATTCCGAGGCGGATGCACGCTTCAGCCCGGATGGGAACATCCTGGCCGTGGTCTACGGCCTGGCAGAGGGCCCCAGGGCAGACCGGGTCCTGGAATCGCTGGATCGGGTGGCGGACTCGGGTCCCCTGCCCTTCCAGGCTGCGGCCGAGAACTACCCCAAGAGCTACGTGCCCCTGTGGTTGCGGGCCGCGGGGCTGCGCCACTATCACGACGCCTTCGTGTGGCCCTGGCAGGGAGCGGCCTTCGCCGTGGCGGCCGCGCGCCAGGGGCGAACCGACATGGCCCGTGAGGCCCTGGAGAAGGTGGCCGCCGCCGCAGATCGGGATGGAACCTTCTTCGAGATCTACACCCCCGGCGACGAGCCTCGTCCTGTGCGCACCTGGGCCTATGAGTCCGAGCGCGACTTCCTCTGGGGCGCCGGCACGTATCTCTGGGCCCTGCAGGAGTTGCGGGAGGCCGAGGGGGCCCAGGCTCCCTCCAGGTAGAATCCCCCGGCAGGGTCGACCCGCCTGGAAGGGGAGGCCCGGAGGAGAGGCGCGGTGGCTCGGGTCCGTTCGGTCTACATCTGTCAGCAGTGCGGGGGACAGTCGACCCGATGGCAGGGCAAGTGCCCCGAGTGCGGGGCCTGGAACTCGCTGCAGGAGGAGCTTCTCGAGCGCAAGACGCTGGGCATGGCCCTCGCCTCCGGGGCAGGAGCCGCTCCCGTGGCCATGGACAGCGTGGATTCGGTGGCCGAAGAGCGCTTCTCGTCCGGCCTGGAGGAACTGGACCGGGTTCTGGGAGGGGGCCTGGTCCAGGGCTCGCTGGTCCTTCTGGGGGGGCCTCCCGGCATCGGCAAGTCCACCCTTTTGTTGCAGGTGGCCCGACACCTGGCCTCGCAGCGTCCCCCGGTCCTGTACGTCAGCGGGGAGGAGTCCCCGCGTCAGATCCGGCTGCGCGCCGAGCGCCTGGGCCCCGTCCCCGGGGGCGTCCTGCTCCTGCCCGAGACCAGCCTGGAGGCCATCGAGGCTCGAATCCATGAGGTCGGTCCGGGTCTGGTGATCGTCGACTCGATCCAGACCCTCTTCCGCTCCGACCTGGCCCCGGCGCCGGGAAGCGTGACGCAGGTTCGCGAGTGCGCCGCCAGCCTGATGCGCCTGGCCAAGACCCGCGGGGTCCCGGTCATCCTGGTGGGACACGTCACCAAGGGAGGAGAGATCGCGGGCCCTCGGGTTCTCGAACACCTGGTTGACACCGTCCTGCACTTCGAAGGCCACGGGGTTCACAGTGTGCGGGCCCTGCGTTCGGTCAAGAACCGCTTCGGGGGAACCCACGAGGTGGGACTCTTCCAGATGGGATCCCGAGGGTTGGATCCCATCCCGGACGCTTCTCGCTTCTTCCTGTCGCAGCGGGCTCAAGGGGCTCCTGGCACCGTCGTGTTTCCATCCATGGAGGGGTCCAGGCCCGTGCTGGTGGAGGTGCAGGCCCTGGTCGCCGAAAGCTTCCTGGCGGCCCAGGGGGTCCCGCCCACCCGACGGGCGGTCGGGTTGGACGGCAACCGCCTGAGCCTGCTATTGGCCGTCCTGCAGAAGCGGACCGGAGGGCTGGGCCTGCATCAGTGCGACGTGTATGCCAACGTGGCAGGTGGGATGCGCCTGTTGGAGCCGGCCCTGGACCTGCCGCTGGTCCTGGCCATCGCCTCCAGTCGGGCCAACCTGCCGCTGGACCCCGGAGTGGCTGCCTGTGGGGAGGTGGGCCTGGGAGGCGAGATCCGCGCCGTCTCGGGCCTGGAGGCGCGTCTTCGGGAACTGGCCAAGCTGGGCTTCCAGCGCTGCCTGATTCCGGCGCGTTCCCTCTCCGGGGAGGTCCTGGAGGGGCTGGGGAGCCTGAAGCTGCAACCCGTCACGACCCTGGCAGAGGCTCTTCGGGCCCTGGGCCTGCCCACCTCGGTCGAGCGCTCGGAGTCGGCCAACAAGCAGGTGCGCAGGCTCCGCCCCAAGGATCCTCCCCCCGCTCCCGGCGCCTGGCCCCCCCGAGCCGATCCCTTCTGAAGGAGATCCGCTGCGGGGAGGAAAGACCCGGGCAGGCGAAACTCTCTTCGGTTCGCGCGCCGGGCCGTTCCGGGGAGGTTCGGGCATTTCTCGCCGGGCTGGCGGAGAGGGGCAGGTGACCAGGTTTGGCCAGGTGGATGCGGGGGATGTTCTACATCATCTTCGCGACCTTCGGCGGGCTCTCGGGCTACAGTCTGGCCCAGCATACCTGGCAGGTCTTCGCCAGCAGCCTGCCCCCGGGCACCCTGTATGCCAACTTCGGCGCGCTGATCCTGTTGGGGATCCTGCTTGGAGTCACCGTCGCCCCGTGGCTTGCCAACCTGATGATCGGTCTGGTCGATCGCGTGGCGGTGGCACTCCAGGCGCTGCCCATCCAGGAAGTCCTGATGGGTTCGATCGGCCTGCTCTTCGGGCTGATCATCGCCTTCCTGGTCAACCTCGCCTTGCAGCAGATCAAGTTCGAGGTGATTCCCATCATCGGGGAGTATCTGGGACCCCTGGCCATCGTGGTCTCCACCCTCTTCCTGGGGACATTGGGGGCCTACTTCGGCGGGCGGATGGTCTTCATCCACAGCCTGAAGCAGTTGTTGGAGACGGGGGCCGCAGGGCGCGGCCAACAGCGCCTGGTCCTGTTGGACACCAGTGCCGTGGTGGACGGGCGGATCATCGACCTGCTCGAGACGGGATTCCTGGACGGGATGTTGGTGGTCCCTCGCTTCGTGTTGGGTGAACTTCAGCAACTGGCCGATTCCGAGGACGCCTCCAAGCGAAACCGGGGGCGCCGGGGATTGGATCTGCTCAACGACCTTCGCAAGTCCCACAGCATCCAGGTCAACGACCGCAACTACGACGAGCGTGGGGTGGATGCCAAGCTGATCCGCCTGGCTCAGGACCTGCGCGCCCATCTGTGCACGACCGACTACAACCTGGCCAAGGTCGCGGCCGTCCAGGGCGTGAAGGTCCTCAACATCAACGAGCTGGCCAACGCACTCAAGCCGGTGGTCCTGCCCGGGGAGCTGCTGGAGGTGAAGATCCTCCGCGAGGGCAAGGAGTCCGGCCAGGGCATCGCCTATCTGGATGATGGCACCATGATCGTGGTGGAGGAGGGGCGGCGCCGCATCGGCGAGCTGGCCTTCGTGGAGATCACTTCGGTCGTTCAGACGGCGGCGGGTCGCATGTTCTTCTCCCGCTATCGGGGGGCTTCGAGCCGGACGGGGGCGCCTCTCGAGGAATCCGGTCCGGACGAAGCCTCCGCTGATTCCGACGGCGACTCCTCGCCGACCGAGGGGGAGTCTTCGGCCCTGGTCGGAGGGGAAAGACGTCGTCGCCCGGCCCGCTCGGAGGGGCGGCGGGGACACGACAGGGGGCGGAGGGCGCCTTGAGCCTGCAGGTCGTGGTGACGGCAGCCGGCCAGAGCCGGAGGATGGGCGGGGGAAACAAGATGCTGGTGCCCCTGGGGGGAGAGCCCCTCCTCGTGCGCACGCTGCGCGTCTTCCAGGACCACCCTCGGGTGGCCGAGGTGGCCGTGTCCGCCCCGGCCGGGCAGGAAGAGGATTATCGCTCACTCTTCCGCCGTCATGGGCTGGATCGAGTCCGCCGAGTGGTCACCGGAGGAGCCGAGCGTCAGGATTCCATCTTCCAGGCGCTGCGGGCGCTGGACCCGAAAAGTGGGGATCTGGTGGCCGTGCACGATGGCGCGCGCCCCCTGGTTTCCGCAGACCTCCTCGACCGGCTCTGCGAGGCCTTGGAAGGCTGGGACGGCGTGGTCCCCGGGGTTCCGGTCAAGGACACCATCAAGCAGGTGGATGAGCACGGAAGGGTCCTGAAGACCCTGGTGCGCTCGGAACTCATGGCTGTGCAGACGCCCCAGGTCTTCCGGGCAGAGGTGTTGTTGGAAGCCTACCGCCAGGCTTTGAGACAAGGGCACCTCGGGACCGACGACGCCTCGTTGGTCGAGTGGTCCCAGGGCCGGGTCCGGGTCGTCCCCGGAGACTATCGCAACCTGAAGGTCACCACCGCCGAGGATCTCGTCCTGGCCGAGAGGCTGTTGGAGGAAGGGGTCGTGGGGGCGCCATGACCGACAAGCCCGGCAAGCCACTCGACGCCGAGGTCCAGGAACTCGTGGCCTATCTGGACGAGGTGCTGCGCGACTACGAACGCTACGTCGGGGAGATCGGCCGGTTGGGCTATGCCGCCCCGCAACTGCTCTACTATCGCGACGAGGTCCAGGACCTGATGGAGGCCCTGGCTCCGGAGGCCGGGGTGGACCTCAAGCCCCGCTGGAAGAAGATCCGCGAGCTGGACCTCACGGTTCGGGGCAAGGCCGTCGAGCTGGTGCGGGAGGTGGGGCACGCCAACTTCAAGCAGTATCAGATCGTCAACAATCCACCCCAGACCCGCTGGTGGTGGTATCTCAACCGCACCACCGCCGACCCCGAGCCTGCCAAGGTTCCCGTCTGGCAATGGTGGCGGCGGTAGGTTTCGGGAAGACCAAGCGCCGTGACGGGGGGACCGGAAGGGCGCCGGAGCTGGGAGGTTCAGGTCGATGGAAGTGAGCCGTCGGGATTTTCAGGTCTTGCAGGAGCGGGTCGGCCGCCTGGAGAGCAAGATCCACGCCATCGAGCAGCGCCTGGCCACGCTGGACAACCTGCTCAAGCCCGAGAACCTGGTGCGCAGGGTGCGTCAAGGAGAGCAGGAGGAGAAGCGCCGGGTCGAGCGCGAGGACTTCTTCCTGCCTCCCCAGTAGGCCAGGGCGGCACGGCCTTGCTCGGCAGGTCCTGGAACCCGTCCGGGTTCGTGCCCCCCCTTCGGAGGTTCTCTTGAAGTCGTCTGCTTCCGTCTTCGGTCCAGTCCCCTCGCGCCGCCTGGGGCAGTCCCTCGGGGTGGACCCGATCCCCTTCAAGACCTGCAACTGGAACTGCGTGTACTGTCAGTTGGGCCGGACCTTCCCGATGAGCCTGGCTCGTGCCGAGTACACTCCAGCCGAGGAGATCGTGGCCCAGACTCACCGGGCCTTGGAGACCTGCACGCCGGACTTCATCACCTTCATCGGGTCCGGCGAGCCGACCCTGCACGCCCGGCTGGGCTGGATGATTCGACAGGTGCGTCGCGAGCAGGGGCCTCCGGTGGCTGTCGTCACCAACGGCTCCCTGCTCCGGATGCCCGAGGTCCGCGACGAGCTCCTGGCCGCCGACGTGGTCCTTCCTTCTCTCGACGCCGGTTCGGAGAGGCTCTACCGTCAGATCAACCGCCCCCATCGGGATCTCGACTTTCCGGGGTTCCTGGCTGGGATGGAGGCCTTCCGGAACAAGTACCCGGGGCAGATCTGGATGGAGGTCATGCTGATCCGGGGGCTCAATGATCACGAGGAGGCCCTGAGGGATCTGGCCTCGGCGCTGGCTCGGATCCGGCCCGATGAGGTCCACATCAACGTTCCGGTTCGTCCTCCCGATGAGCCGTGGGTGCGGCCTCCCACCCCGGAACGCCTCGAGCGGGCCCGGATCCTGCTGGGGGCGACGGTCTCGGCGTCGTCGCCGGGGGTCGGGGAGGAAGGCACCTTCCAGAAGTTGACGACCCCGGAAGCGGTCGTCTCGATTGTCCAGCGCCACCCCATGACGCTCTCCCAGATCCAGGCCGTCCTGCATGGGCGGCCGCAGGACGACGTGCGGCAGGCCGTGGAGGACCTGCGGGGCTCGGGCAGGGTGACCTCGGTGGAGCGCTTCGGCCAGAGCTTCCTGGTGGTTGCCGAAGCTCGTTTCTCGTAGGACCGGATGGCCCCCGGGGTGGGCGCTCATTTCGGGTCGGGGAAGTCCAGCCGCATCCCGGCGAATCCTGGCAGGATGCGCGGCCCCATGGCCTGCAGCAGGGCCATGGTGGCGGCGTCCCCCGTGCAGTGGCAGGGAACCACCTGGTCCACCTCCATCTCCCGCAAGGCCTGAACCGTGCGCGCCATGCGCTCGGGGCCGGCCTGGCCCAGGTGGAAGCCCCCCAGCACGGCGTGGACCCTGGACTCACCGCTCTGGAGGAGGGCCTCTGCCAGGGTGTTGATCAGCCCTGCGTGGCCGCATCCCATCAGGACGACCAGCCCTCGTGCGCTGCGAAACCACGCCGCCTGGTCGTCCGGAATGGAGTCCACCTCGGTCCCCCCGGGATCCAGGAAGAAGGGTCCGCCGGTGTCTTCAAATCCGGTCCGACGGGGGATCTCTCCGGTGAGGCCCGCTCCCGGCTCCAGAGGGACGGGTCGGGAGGCCCGCTGCACCCGGTCCTGGGGCCAGGCCTCCAGCACGGAGTTCGCAGCCGGCGGCATGCCGATCGGGCGCACGACCTCATTGCGGACCGAGTAGCGCGTCCGGGTGGCCTCCGGGTGCAGGTGGATCCGCGCGTGGGGGGCCAGGTCCAGGACGAAGGGGAGTCCTCCCGTGTGGTCGTAGTGCCCGTGGCTCAGGACCAACCTGTCCGCCGTCCTCAGGTCCACCCCCAGCCTGGAGGCATTTCCTGGAAGTGCGCCGCCCTGTCCCGTGTCGAAGAGCATCCGGTGCCCATCAGACTCGACCCAGGCCGAGAACCCGTGCTCGCCGGCCAGGTCCCTCTCGGCTTTGTTGTCCACCAGGATCGTGATCCGCACGGTCATTCCCCCGTCCTAGGAGTCTGTGTGAGTATCCGGACCGAGCATCGCCGAGGGATCTTGTGCACCCCGCAAGGCGCAAAAAGTCGTGGTTTGCTGGAGGCAAATGAGACTTTTTGCAACACAGCGGGGGTGCAAGAGACCCGGCGAGGCGACCGACGCGGTATTCACACAGGCTCCTAGATGCTGGTGATTCGGCGCAGACGAGCCACGGTGTCGGCCAGGACCTGCACGGTGAGGTCCAGGTCCTCCTGGCGGGTGCCCCGCCCCAAGGACAGTCGGATCGAACCCTGGGCGTCGCGGCGCGAGACGCCCATCTCGCGCAGCACATGGGAGGGTTCCGGCTCGCCGGTGGAACACGCCGAGCCGGTCGAGACGCAGATTCCCGCGAGGTCCAGACCCAGGATGATCGACTCGCCGTCCACCCCGGGGAAGGTCACGTTCGAGGTATTCGGCACGCGGCGGGCCTGGGCTCCGTTGATCCGGATCTCGGGGATGGAGGAAGAGAGCCGGGCCTCCAGTTCATCGCGCAGTCCCGTCAGGCGCCGACCCTCCTCGGCAGCATCCTGGACGGCCAGTTCCACGGCCTTGGCCAGGCCCACCAGTCCGGCCAGGTTCTCGGTGCCGGCGCGCAGATCGTGCTCGTGGCTGCCTCCGGTCAGGATCGGCCGCAGCGGGGTCCCTTCGCGGACGAAGAGCGCCGCCGCGCCGCGGGGTCCGTAGAGCTTGTGCCCCGAGAGGCTGACCAACCCGGCGCCCAGTTCCGGGAGGCGGAAGGGAAATTTGCCCGCGGTCTGCACGGCGTCGACGTGGAAGGGGATCTCCCGGCGGGCCGCCATCCGGGCGACCTCCTCCACGGGTTGAAGCACGCCGGTCTCGTTGTTGGCGTGCATCACGCTGACCAGGATGGTCTGGTCGGTCAGGCTCCTCTCCAGGGACTCGAGGTCCACGACGCCCTGCCGATCCACCGGAACCCGGGTGACCCGGAAACCCTCCTCTTCGAGGGCGTCACAGGTGTGCAGCACGGCGTGGTGCTCGATGGCCGTGGTCACGATGTGGTTGCCCCGCGAGCGCAAGGCCCCGGCGACGCCACGCAGGGCCAGGTTGTCGGCCTCGGTTCCGCTGGAGCAGAAGACCACTTCGGAGGGTTCACACCCCAGGCTCTCGGCGATCCGCGCGCGGGCCTGCTGCATGACCATGCGGGCCTGATTGCCCAGGCTGTGGGGGCTGGAGGGGTTCCCCCAGTGTTCCTGCAGGCAGACCAGCATGGCTTCCAGGACCTGTGGATGCAGGGGCGTGGTGGCGTTGTGGTCCAGGTAGATCATGGCCGGGTGGCCTGCTGCTGGAGGCGCAACTCCCTGTCCTCCAGGGCGGCCTGCAGGGCCCGGACGCCCAGAAGCGAGCAGTGCCTCTTGTGCTCGGGGATGCCCCCAAGAAGCTCGATCACGTCGTCGTCGGTGATCCTCCGGGCCTCCTCCAGGGTCCTTCCCTCGGCCAGGGTGGTCAGCGCGCTGCTGGTGGCGATGGCTCCGGGACAGCCGAAGGACTTGAAGGCGATCCTCTCGATGCGGTCGTCGCTCACCGAGATCCACAGCTTCATCTGGTCTCCGCAACCGGGGTCTCCGACCAGCCCGAAGCCGTCGGTCTCCTCTTCCGAAAGCTCTCCGACGTTGCGCGGGTTGACGAAGTGCTCCAGCAGGGCCCTGGTGTAGGGCAGCGCGGGCCCATGTCCCGCATTCTCTTCAGGTCTGGTCTCCCTCTCCATGACGATCTTCGGATCTCACTTTCTGCAGGACGACCATCTCGTGATGGTGTCCGTTGGTCTTCATCAAGCAGCGCAACCCGGCCCGGGTCAGGATTTCCCTGGCCAGGGTGACGGTGGTGGCGCTGCGCAGGTGCTCGCGTCCCTCCTGACGGCTGATCCGGGCCACCAGCTCGAAGCCGGCTTCGTCAAAGTCCGCCAGGAGGAGACGCCCACCCGGCCGGACCACGCGGACCATCTCGGACAGGACCGGCCCTGGCTCTTCCAGGTGGTGCAGGACGTCCATCATGGCCGCGCAGCCGAAGTGGCCGTCGGGGTAGGGAAGTCGGGCGGCATCGGCCTGAGCGAAGACGACGCGCCCCGCCACGCCCGACTCGTGGGCCAGCAGGCACGCCAGCTCGCGTTCGGCGGAGCTGATGTCCACCGAGACCACGTCCATCCCCAGGCGGGCCAGCTCGCGGGCCAGCAGGCCCTTGCCCGTGCCGACGTCCAGGGCCGGCCCCTCCAGCGGGCGTGCCTCTCGGACCAGGCTGCGGAAGGCGGCCTCCCGGTCGTAGCCCAGCTCCTGGTATTGTCGGTTCCTGGCGCGGAAGGCGCGCAGGCGCTCCGAGGCCGTGTCCTTCACCGGATACCTCCCAGGCTGTGCCTTCGCGAGGACCGGGGCGCGCTGGAGGCGCGGGCGGGTCCGAAAAGGTGGGCGAAGGGCTGCCCGCAGCGGGTATACCAGCAGGACACGGCTCTTCCTGCAAACCGGAGGGGGGCGGCCTGGCCGGCGTCGCGCGCCGTCACCGTTCTTCGGATTCTGGAGATTCTGGAAAGAGGGGTTGACAGCCGGGGCAGGCTTTCCTATAATCGACCTCGTCGCCAGCGACAAGAAACATCGCGGGGTGGAGCAGTCCGGTAGCTCGTCGGGCTCATAACCCGGAGGTCGCAGGTTCAAATCCTGCCCCCGCAACCACAGGGAAGACCCGTCCAAAGCGGGTCTTCTTGCTTTGTGTGCGGATCTTCAGATGCCCGGGCGTCTCCGTCATGTCTGCCAGGAACTTCCTGCGAAGGATTGCGGAGAGCCGCAACGCCAAGCCGGGCCGTGCGGGTTCCGCCCCGCCGTGGACAAGGGAGGCGTGCGCCCCCCTGCCCCCGAAGTCTGAAGCCTGCTCCTGGAGGCTGGACGGAAGGCTCCCTCCCTGCAAGTCGGGGTTTCCTGCAGGCTCTCGGGATCGTCCCGCTGGAGGTGCCCATGATCCGGATCTTCCTCCTCATCCTGCTCCTCACCGCCCCCGCGCTCCCCGTGGTGGCCCAGGCAGGCCATCCTCTCCACCTCTGTCCCGGCACCGACATCAAGGTGACCCTCGAGGAGAACGCCACCACCGGCGACCTCTGGAGCCTGGCCCAGGAGCCCGGCAACCTCAGGGTGCTCGAGAACAGGTGCGTCCGGCGATCCACGGATCGCCGGGGCGCACCGGGCTTCAGGGTGTTCCGCATCAGGGCCACCGGGTTGGGCAAGGCGAAGCTGGTGTTCCAATGCCGGCGCGCCGGAGGGCGCGACGGGGCAGCGGTCCGGGCGTTCACCGTCCCCGTGGAGGTGACTCCCCGGACCAGCCCCACCGAGGTCCTGACCGAGGCCGTGTTCGTGAGGCCCGGCACTCGCTTCACCGTCTCCCTGGACTCAAACGCCTCCACCGGCTACTCATGGACCGCCCCCCGGGTGGCCCGGACCTCGGTGGTGAAGGCCCTGGAACCCAGGTCCCACGGGTCGGAATCGACCTTGCCCGGCGCCGGAGGGACCACGGACTTCGTGTTCGAGGGCCTGCGCCAGGGGACCAGCCAGGTCACCTCCACCTACCAGCGCCCCTTCGGTCCCGACCATGAGCCGGCCCGGACCCTGTTTCTCCTGGTGGAGGTGGCGCCCTAGGCTGGGTTCCTAGGGGCCCGACCGAGCTCCCAGGGGCACCGCTCGAGCCCCCCAGCTTCCTGGCGCCTCACGATCCTCCGGCTCAGGTGGTCACGGGCTCCAGTCGGCGGAGGCCGTCGCCCTGGCCCTCCTCCATGTCGTGGGCCTTCTTCCCTTCGAAGAGGATCTCCGGCATGGTCAGGAACCTCCGTTCTCCAGGCGGCGTCCGCGATCAGCCCCGCGGGGGCTTCGAGGACAGCATCTCCAGGACCTTGGGCTTCAGGTCCCGGGCCATCACCTCGTAGCCCAGGTCGTTGCAGTGTGTGTCCGGAGCGAAGTACTTTTCTGGTTCGGCCAGGGCGCGGAAGGAGGGGTGGTGGTCGACGAAGGGCACCTGGTTCTCGGAGGCGATGGCCCTGAGTACATCGCTGCGAACGTCGTCGATCGGGTAGTCATGCATCAGGACCAGGGCGCCCGACTCGCGGCACCGGGCGATCGCCGTGGCCAGGTCGGCTCGGATCCAGGCCTCCACAGGCGTGAGGACGAGCTCGGATTCCGCCGGGGGGGGCGCGGGGCCCCAGCGGAATCGGTGGGGCCGGGCAGGACCTCTCATCTTGTGCAGGATCCCCTCAACCCGGCCCCCCGGACGGGCCTCGATCGCCTTGGAGTACCAGGCCATGGCCAGGGATTCGCGGCCCAGCTCGCGATAGAAGTCGGCCAGATCCTCGGCGCCGTCGGCCGGATTCATGGTCGCCAGCCTCTCGTGGGCTTCCAGGGCATCCTGCACGCGACCCATGTCCTTGTAACAGCGCGCCAGGCTGCGAATCGTCGAGCTGTCAGGCTGGATTCGAGCCGCTTCCTCCAGGTAGGGGAGCGCCCTGGCGGGCTCGCCCTGCTCCAGCAGCAGCGATCCCAACTGGTGACTGCCCTGCCCTCGGTTCACGCCGGCCCGCAGCGCTTCCTGGACGTCCGCGATGGCCCGGTCGTATTCTCGCATCATGGCATAGACGGTGGCTCGTTCCTGGAGCACGAAGCCCCGGAACCTCGGGTCACGGGAGAGGGCATGTCCCAGGCATTCCAGGGCATCCGAGTAGCGCTGCATCCTGGCGTAGCAGTTGCTCACGCGGGTCAGCGTCATGGGGTGGTCGGGGGCCAGCTCCCGGGCCAGGACGAGGCTCTCGACGGCTTCGTCATGGCGGCGGGTCTCGATGTAGGCCTTGGCCAGGAGCACACAGACGTCGGGGGAGTAGGGATCGACCTCCTGGGCCTTCCTGCACCACTCCAGCACCTTGGGAAAGTCGCCGCCGGCCTCGTGGCACTCCGCAATGGCCAGGTAGTTGCGCACGTCGTGGGGATTGGCCTCGATCCCCTTCAAGAAGCACTCGATCGCGCCCCCGAGGCCTCTCGAGCGCCGGGCTTCCCATCCCCTGGTCCACCACTCTCCCGAGATGCGGCGCTGTTCGGCCGAGACGGCGCGGGCAGCCTTGTCCTGCCAGGCCTTCCTTTCGGCCTCGAGCGCCGCTGCCCGCTGCGCCTTGACGGCCTTCTCGCGCGACTCTCGCATCCCCAGATAGACCAGTCTGGCCAGCCGGAAGACGCGAACCCGGTACAGCCCGTCCCGCAGGACCTGGGAGGGCCCCGGCTGGGGCTCGGAGCTGGTTTGGGGGGACTCCCCGGGGGGGGCAACTGCCGGAGGCGCGCCGTAGGAATCCCACCGGTTGGCGCTGCCCGAGCAGAGGATGACCAGATCGGGCCGGGTGGTGTCGAGGTTGTGCTGCAGCATCTGAAGCAGCCAGGCCGTGTTCTGACCGCTCATCCCGCGGTTGACCACCACGTAGTGCTGCCCGCCCCCCTCGTTGAGCATCCGCTCCAACTGGCGAGGCCAGTTCATGTTCGCTCCGGCCCCCATGCCCCAGGTGAAGGAGTCGCCCAGGCAGAGGATGACCTGGCTGCCGGCCCTCCTCGCCTCTGGGAACGCCGCGTCCCTGGGTTCACAGGCCGCGCCGACGAGCCGCAAGGCGACCTCCGCCACCACCAGGGTCACGATCAGTCCCAAGAAGACTGCGATGGCCTTCTCCTTGAGGATGGCCCGATTGCCTGCCATGGTCGCTGGAATGCTCCTGCCGTCGAATCCTGCGCGCCGTGCCACGGAGCCTTGGGGGCACGGGTCGCATCGTTCCCGCCCCGTGGGACGGTGCGAGATGAACGGATCGAGATTTCGTCGGTCTCCGGGAGCGTCCCTGTCGACCCTGCCTGCACCTCGAAGGGACCCGAAGGGGCCCCCCTCCGAGGCCGGAAGGGAGCCCTCGTCGGGAATCGGTCCCGAGTCCTAACCCTGGGTCGGGAAGCCTCGGGCCTCCAGAAGCGGGGCGATCTCGGGATCGCGGCCGCGGAAGTTGCGGTAGGCCTGGGCCGGGTCCAGGGTGTTTCCCACCGACAGGACGTGCTTGCGGAAGCGCTCGGCGACCTGCTTGTCGAGGGGCCCTCCGGCCTCTTTGAAGGCGCGCCAGGCGTCCTGGTCCAGGACCTCCGACCACAGGTAGCTGTAGTAGCCGGCCGAGTAGCTGTCGCTGTGGAAGAGGTGCCCGAACTGGGGCAGGCGATGGCGCATCACGATCTGGGGCGGCATGCCGATTTCGGCAAGGATTCTGGGCTCGTACTCGCGGGTGTCGATCTCGCGGTCGCCCTCCAGGTGGATTCGCATATCCACGATGGCCGAGGCCAGGAACTCCACCGTCGAGAAGCCCTGGTTGAAGGTCGAGGCCTTGCGGATTCGCTCGACCAGCTCGGCGGGCATGGGCTCGCCGGTCTGGTAGTGCAGGGCAAAGCGGTTGAGGATCTCGGGGGTGCCCAGCCAGTGCTCGTGGATCTGCGAGGGCAGCTCCACGAAGTCGCGGGCCACGCTGGTGCCGGCCAGGCTGGGGTAGTTGACGTTCGAACACAGGCCGTGCAGGGCGTGCCCGAACTCGTGGAACATGGTCTCGGCGTCGTCCCAGGAGAGCAGGACCGGCTGGCCGGGCTGGCTCTTGAGGTTGTTGCAGTTGTTGGAGACGATCGGGGGGACCTCGCCGGCGAACTTCTCCTGCATGCGGTACTGGCTCATCCAGGCCCCCGACCTCTTGCCCTCGCGAGCGAAGGGATCGAAGTAGAAGTAGCCGACGTGCCGGCTCTGCGGACCGGTGACGCGGAAGACCTGGACGTCCGGGTGGTAGACCGGGACCCCGGAGATGGGCTCGAAGTCCAGGTTGTAGAGCTGGCCGGCCATCCAGAACAGGCCGTCGCGGATCTTCTCCATCTGCAGGTAGGGCTTGATCTCGGCCTCGGCCAGATCGTAGCGCGACTTGCGGACCTTCTCGGCGTAGAACCGGTAGTCCCAGGGCTCGATCGGGTGACCGGCCAGGGCCTCCATGTCGGCGACCTCCTGGTGGACCCGGGCCACGGCGGGCTTCCAGACCTTCTCCAGCAGCTCCATGGCCCGCTCGGGAGTCCCGGCCATCGAGTCCTCCACCCGCCAATGGGCATGGGTGGGGTAGCCCAGCAGGAGCGCGCGTCGGGCCCGCAAGCGAAGGATTTCGGCGGCGATGGGGTGGTTGGTGGTCTCACCTCGCGAGACCCACATGCGCCACACCTTCTCGCGCAGGTCGCGACGCTCCGAGAAGGCCAGGAAGGGCTCGGCCGACGAGCGGGTGTTGCGGATCACCGTGGGCCCGTCGGGGTTCACCATCGAGGCGGGCAGGCCGGCCAGTTCCTCGGGAAGGGACAGGGTGACGGTCTGGTTCTCTTCGTCGGCCAGCAGGTTCTGCCCGAACAGGGTGAAGAGTTCGGCCAGCCTCTGGTTGTAGGCCGAGAGCTTCTTCTTGCTGGCCGCGTCCAGGGCCGCCCCCGAGCGGACGAAGTCGGTGTGGTACCACCAGGCCAGCCTCTTCTGCTCGAAGTTCAGGCCCTTTGGAGACTGGTAGACCTTCTCGATCCGCTGGAAGAGCCGGGGGTTGAGGACCACCTCGTCGCGCAGGGCCGCGAACTTCGGCGACCACTCCCGTTCCACGGCCTGGATCTCGGGGGTGCTCATGGAGGAGGCGAAGAGGCTGAAGAGTCGGCGGGCCCGGGTCAGCGGGCGTCCGGCGTCCTCCAGGGCCTCCAGGGTGTTGGCGAAGGTGGCCGGAGCGGGGTTGTCGGCGATGGCGGAGATCTCGCGCCGGTAGGCGGCGATACCCGCCTCGAACGCGGGTCCGAAGAGCTCCGGGCGGACCTTGTCCAGCGGGGGGACCCCGCCATGAGCCCCCTCCCAGGGAGCCAGCAGGACGTTGGAGTCGACCCGCCCCCAGGCGGGCAGACCGAGGGAGCCGAGGAAAAGGGCGGCGCCAGCGGCGCCCAGGAAGGTGCGTCGTTTCATGGTTCCTGTCTTAGGCTCGAGGAGGGAGAATCCTCCAGGGAGGCCCGGAGACCGAGAATTCGAGGTCCATGAAGTTCCTGGAGCGGCCGGGAAGAAATCCTGCGCCTCCGCGACAGGGGAGGACAGCCGCCGGGATGTCGGGCGCCGACCCCGGTGAAGCCGCAACCCTTCAGGAGGACGACATGAACCTCAGGACAACCTTCCGGGTGAGGATGACTCTGGCCTTGCTGGCTCTGTTCGGCGTGCTGGCGGGCGCTCCGGCCCTGGCCTGCTGGGAGGAGGAGACCGGGACCTGCCGCACCTGCGGCGGCACCGGCTATCAGGCCTGCCAGTCGTGCTCGGATGGAACCCGCGCCTGCGGGATGTGCGGAGGGAGCGCCGTCGTGCAGGTGCGCTGCCAGGGCTGTGGGGGCAGTGGCGAGCGCGGCGGGGAGGTCTGCGCCTCCTGCGGCGGAGAGGGGCGTTCCGAGCAGGTCTGCGAGCACTGCCAGGGCACGGGGCGTCTGGTCTGCGGCATGTGCGGAGGGACAGCCCAGCGCACCTGCTTCTTCTGTTCGGGAACCGGAGAGACGGTGGTCCGCCGGACCTGGAACCCGGACTGCGGTGTGGACCATTCGCAGAAGCGCTGAGGAGGCTTCAGGCCGACCCGGGGCGCAGACCCGCGAACCCCTCGGCTCAGCGCCCCAGGCCCTCTTCGCGGGGAACCTCCATCAGCAGGGCCGCGGAGCTCCGGGGCAGGGACAGGACGCGGCGGTCGCTCCAGCTCAGCGCCGAGCGGCCGGCCGTGTCCAGCAGCAGGCTCCACTCGGCCCAGGTGTGGATCTGGGGGAGGCGGAACTCGACGGGGGCCGGTCCGCTGTTCATCAGCAGCAGGAAGGAGCTGTCCAGGATGGGACGTCCCTGCTGGTCGGTTCCTTCCAGGCAGTCCCCCGCCAGGTACATCCCCAGGCTGTGCCCCTCGGGGTTGTTCCAGTCGGCTTCGCTCATCTCCCGCCCGTGTTCGGAAAGCCACAGGACGTCCTTCAAAGGACGGGCGCTCTCCAGGAAGCGCCCGCGGAAGAAGCTGGTTCGCCGGAAGGAGGGGTGGGTGCGGCGCAAAGCCACCACCTGGCGGGCGAAGTCCAGCAGCTTTCGGCGTTCGGCGGAGAGGTTCCAGTCCACCCACGAGATCTCGTTGTCCTGGCAATAGGCGTTGTTGTTGCCCGACTGGGTCCGGCCCATCTCGTCGCCTGCCACCAGCATGGGGACGCCCTGGGACAGGAACAAGGTCATCAGGAAGTTGCGCTGCTGACGCGCGCGCAGGGCGAGGACCTCGGGGTCCGAGCTGACCCCCTCTTCGCCGCAGTTCCAGCTCAGGTTGTCGTTGCTGCCGTCCCGGTTCTCCTCCATGTTGGCCAGGTTGTGCTTGGACTCGTAGCTGACCAGGTCGGAAAGGGTGAACCCGTCGTGGGCGGTGACGAAGTTGATGCTGGCCTGGGGGCTGCGGTTCCAGTACAGGTCGCTCGAGCCACTGACCTTGAAGGCCATCTGACCCAGGACGCCGGAGTCTCCCCTCCAGAACCTGCGCACCACGTCGCGATAGGCGCCGTTCCACTCGCTCCAGCCTCGCGGGAATCCTCCGACCTGGTAGCCACCCGGGCCCACGTCCCAGGGCTCGGAGATCAGCTTGACGCGCGAGAGCACAGGGTCCTGGCGCAGGATGTCCAGCAGGCCGGCGCCGGGGTCGTAGGAGTGGTCATGGCCTTCCCGGGCCAGGGTGGAGGCCAGATCGAAGCGGAAGCCATCGATGTGCATCTCTTCGACCCAGTAGCGCAGGCTGTCGGCGATCATCTGCAGGACCCGGGGGTGGCGGGTGTCCAGGCTGTTCCCGCAGCCCGTGAAGTCCAGATACTGAGAGGGGGTGGCGGGGTTGACCCGGTACCAGGTGGTGTTGTCCAGGCCCCGGAAGCTCAGGGTGGGGCCGTCTGGCCCCTGCTCGGCGGTGTGGTTGTAGACGACGTCCAACAGGACTTCCAGGCCGGCATCGTGCAGGTCGGCCACCATGGCCTGGAACTCGCGAACCGGGTTGCCCGTGGCCGCATAGCGGGGCTCGGGGGCGAAGAAGGCCAGGCTGTTGTAGCCCCAGTAGTTGGTCAGGCCCAGCTTGACCAGGCGAGGCTCGTCCAGGAACGCGTGGACCGGCAGCAGCTCCAGGGCGGTCACGCCCAGTCTCTTGAAATGCTCGATCACCGGGGGGGTGGCCAGGCCGGCGTAGGTTCCCCGCAAAGCCGGGGGCACGTCGGGGTGGCGCATGGTGAAACCCCGGACATGCAGCTCGTACAGGACCGAGTCCTTCAGGGGAATCCGCAACGGACGGTCCTGACGCCAGTCGAAGGCGGGGTCGACCACCCGGGCCTTGGGGACGTGCCGGGCGCTGTCCCGGGTGTCCATGGCCTCGGGATCCCGGGACCCGATGCGGTGTCCGTACAGGGCATCGGTCCAGTGGATTGCGCCCACCAGGTCGCGGGCGTAGGGATCCAGCAAGAGCTTGTTGGGGTTGAAGCGGTGTCCTCGGGCCG
>Ga0334890_1001199_pt1 | contig 36743 bp, 26 predicted proteins | sample GraSluR1_MG_3_FD_207220 | JGI IMG/M metagenome (GOLD analysis project Ga0334890, IMG submission 207220) | Sludge microbial communities from methane-producing bioreactor in Wageningen University, Netherlands - Granular Sludge_31_08-R1 | ecosystem: Engineered > Bioreactor > Anaerobic >... | reverse complement strand
ACGACCTGCCCGCAATAAATACAATAGGACCGATTCCGCTCCAGCGTCCGATTGCAGGTCGGACACTGAGCTACACCGGATGGCGCCACGCGACTGTCCAATTTTCCGTCGCGCAGATCAATTTCCCTGATTTTGTGCGCGAGATCATCATCCGTATAGCCATGCTGCTCTTTCAGGATTTCCCACAAGGCTTCGGTGATCATAAGGAGTCGCTCGATTTCATCGCTCAGCGCGCGAACTTTCTCTTCTGCACGCGCCGCTTTTGACTCGGCTGCACCGACAGAAACAGCAGAACCGACATCCTGTTGTTGCCTGAACCCTCTGGAAAATGAATATGTGGTCATCGCGCCCTCCCCTGTTATTCGGGTTAATAAAAGAAGACTACCCGGAGGACGAAGTGATGAGTAGTCGGAATTACGACGACCAACCCTTGCCAAGAACACGGTCTCCGCGACCATTGCCAAAATTTTTCCGATCATTGAGAACGTCCCATTTTCTTGTGTTGACCGAGCCAGACAGATGGATTCGCCAAGGATTTCTTCGTGACGCCCATGCGCTTTTCGCTGTAGCAGAAGCGCTCTCCAGAACGCTTCAAGTTACGCGCTCTGGAGAGCGCGTCTACAGCAACCATCTCGCCACAAGGAAATGAGATGTTTTCTAATCACCGGACTGGTGTTGCGTAAATCGCCGCAGAAGATGATCGGTGCTGCCAATATACAGCCGATGCGTACTCAGACTCTGAAGCACGTACACAAAGAAAAGACTGGAGGCAGGATTAGAGAAAGTGGCTTGCCATCCGTAGCTCGAAGCATATGCCTCAACTACGGCCTTCCGTCGCTCGGCGGCTTCGCCTTGAGCTATGGAGGGCATCCTTCGCTTTCGCCAGGCTTCTAGCGAAGGATGGTGGAGGCGAAGGGAGTTGAACCCTCGACCCCCAGAATGCCATTCTGGTGCTCTCCCAACTGAGCTACGCCCCCACTTTTTCTAATCCTGCCACAAGAAGGAGCAACTATAATTGTCTTGCTCGTAATGTCAACTTTCACAATCCTATTTCGCGGCCTGGAGCAGGCCTTAAAAAGGAGATTACGATGAAGCGATTCCGCACGGTTTTGTTCCTTGCGTTTTTAACCCTGGCGATTTCTCTCCCGGTTTTCACTGTTCTCGCACAGGATATTCCCGAATCCGACGAGATCGTCTCTGGGGAATTGGAAGTTGATGCGGCAGAACCGGAAGTGGTCATTGAAGAGGATGTTTTTGACGAATATGTGCCGACCGAGGAAGCGGAACAGAAGCCGCCGATGAAATTTGTGGTTCTCCTTCCTGAACAGATAGACCGACAGTGGTTCTGGTTCTACTACACCGACGAAGCCCAGCACATCGTTCAGAGTTCTGTTGAAAAGGCATTGATTGATGTCGGCGTGGACGTGATTGACGTAGCCTCCATGGATTCATCCGGCAGCATCAACGACATCATGTCCAAAGATTCCGCCCTTCAAAAAGCGAAGGCCATCGGGGCAGAGTATGCGATCATCGGCACCGCTATCGCCGATAAAAAGAGTGAAGGCGCCGCTTACGGGGTAACCGTGATTCGCGCATCGGCCACCATCACCGCGCGTATCATTCGCGTCGCGGACGGCAAGGTCATTGCCGTGGAAGAAGCGGAGGCCGAAGAAGGCGGCCAGGCGCTCAAGGGCGCCAGCCGGGACGCGCTCAAAAAGGCGGGCCGTGATATCGCTCGAAAACTTGCGCGCGCCGCCCAAGGCATTGCCGCACAGTAAAGGATATCCAGATCAACGATGAAGCACGAACACAGCAGGCGGAGCGACTTGCCTTTCCATTGGCCGGAATCTCCTCTGCATGTGGTGCTGGTCAATCCGGAGATCCCGCCCAACACGGGAAACGTCGCCCGGCTTTGTGCCGCGACAGGCTCTATCCTTCACCTGATCGAGCCGATGGGGTTCCGGATCACCAACGCGAAACTCAAACGGGCCGGACTGGACTACTGGGACTCCATTGACGTGCGCGTGCATCCGGATTATGAGACGTTCCTCTCGGTCGTGAAACCACTCCGTGTTTTCATGTTCAGCACCGGGGGCCGGAAATCATATCTGGATGCCGATTATAAGCCAGGCGACGCCCTTGTTTTCGGATGCGAAACGAAGGGCTTGCCGGACGATCTCCTTGAACGGTTTCGCGCCAATGTGCTGGGCATACCCATCCAAGCTGAACACGTCCGCTCCCTGAATTTATCCACTGCGGCCGGGATCGTCGTTTATGAAGCTTTACGCCAGATTCACAGCGGCATCGTAAAATCGAAAGAACAGACATTATAGCCACGCCTTACCAGGCGCGGCTGATAAGCGGTGGTTTTTTTTGAACTATTTGAACATCCTATCAGTCAATTAACGTGATTATCGGAACCAGTAGAGACAAGGAGTGATATCCGTGAATACAGGCATAGGCGTCATCAATGAAAGAGTGAAGGAAGAAAGCGTTCTAGTTACTACGTTGCGCGCGGAAATGGCCAAGGTGATCGTCGGCCAGAAATACCTCGTGGATCGTTTGATTATCGGGCTTCTCGCGAACGGGCACGTTTTGCTCGAAGGCGTGCCGGGCCTGGCCAAAACCCTTTCGGTTAAAACATTGGCGGCCCTGTTGAATACCAGCTTCCATCGCATTCAGTTCACACCCGATCTCCTCCCCGCGGACCTGATAGGCACATTGGTTTACAATCCGAAAGACGGCAACTTCGTCACAAAGAAAGGTCCTGTTTTTGCCAATATCATCCTGGCCGATGAAATCAACCGGGCCCCGGCAAAGGTACAAAGCGCCCTGCTTGAAGCCATGCAGGAACGTCAAGTGACGATTGGCCAGGAAACATTCAAGCTGGCGGAACCCTTTCTCGTTCTGGCAACCGAAAATCCAATTGAGCAGGAAGGCACATACCCACTGCCCGAAGCCCAGGTGGATCGTTTCATGCTCAAGTTGCGCATCACCTACCCCGACATCGAGGAAGAGAGAAAGATTCTCGACGCCATGTCGGTAACGGACAAACCGTTTGCCGTTAAACCCGTGGTCGAGCCGGCCGCCATTCTTCGCGCCCGGAAAGTGGTGGATGAAATCTACGTGGACGAAAAGATCAAGGACTACATCCTCAGCATCGTGTTTGCCACGCGCGACCCGGAGAAATATAAACTCGCACTGAAGGAGTACATCCGGTTCGGCGGCTCCCCGCGCGCAACGATTTACCTGACCCTCGCTTCGAAGGCCCACGCTTTCCTGCAGGGCCGTGGATACGTCACGCCGCAGGACGTGAAATCCATAGCGCCCGATGTGCTGCGTCACCGCGTGCTGGTTTCCTACGAGGCGGAGGCGGAGGAAATGACGTCCGATGACATTGTCGCGAAGGTTTTGAACGAATTGCCGGTGCCATAAGGGGAATGGAGTGATGGAGTACTGGAGAAATGGAATGATGGGCCTGAAGAAGAGGACGTCCTTTTCTCCCCCCAATACTCCAACTCTCCAACACTCCATTACTCCAATCAGAGAGCCATGATCCCGAAGGAGATACTCAAGAAGGTTCGCCGGATTCACATCCGCACCAAGCACATGGTGAACGATGTGTTTGCGGGTGAATACCATAGCGTCTTCAAAGGCCAGGGCATGGAGTTCCAGGAAGTCCGCGAGTACGTACCGGGTGACGAAATCCGATCCATTGACTGGAATGTGACCGCCCGCATGGGGCATCCTTTCGTAAAGGTCCTGACAGAAGAGCGCGAATTGACGGTCATGCTGCTCGTGGACATCAGCGCCTCCAATCTTTTCGGCAGCTCGACACAGCTCAAAAAAGACCTGGCCGCCGAAATCGCGGCGGTGCTTGCGCTCGCAGCCGTAACAAACAACGATCGCGTAGGACTCATCCTTTTCAGCGAAGAGGTGGAGAAGTATATCCCTCCCCGGAAGGGCATCGCTCATGTATTGCGCGTCATCCGTGAAGTACTCTATTTCAAGGGAAAGCACCGCGGTACCCGAATCACTCCCTCCCTCGATTTCCTGAACCACGTGTGCTCGCGCAGATCCGTCGCGTTTCTGATCAGCGATTTTCTCGCTGCCGAAGACATCGCACGCCCGCTTCGAATTACATCGCGGCGACACGACACCATCGCGGTATCCATCCAGGACAAGCGGGAACGGGCATGGCCGTCCGCCGGAATCGTCGACTGGATGGATCTTGAGACGGGACAACGCGTTCTCGTAGACACCAGCGATCGCGCGACGCGCCGGGCTTTTGCGGACCTTGAGACCGAGCGCCGCGAGAAGACACGTGAGATCCTGATCTCCAGTGGCGTGGATTGCATATCCGTAAACGCGGGCGAGCCCTACGAGCGTGAGTTGGTGCGCTTCTTCAAAACACGGGAGCGCAGGTTCAGGCGATGAAGACACGATCATCCATGGTAACGCTGTGCCGTGTAGAGCGAAGCAAGGGAGTTCTTCGCTTTCTCAGCGCCCTCATCCTGCCCTTTGTCATCGCCTCGTGCGGCACACGCGAACCTGAAGAACCGGCTCCCGGGCCGCTTGCCGTGCAGGTACAACTGAGCACTAACCAAATCCATGTAGGTGATGTATTTAATGCGCATCTGCGGGTACAGCACCCTTTCGGCAGCACCCTTCGCATACCTGACCTCGCGCGCGGGAAGGAATTGGTCGTGCGAAGCCACGATTCACGGCAGTCCGAATTCTCGAAAGATCAGGTTCTAACGGATGTCCATTACCGATTATCCTCCTTTATGCTCGGGCAGCACGTGATCTCGACCGGTCGTGTGGAATGCGTGGCGGCCAGCGGAGAACGGCTCGTGCATGACTTCCCCTTCGCATCCATTGAGGTTGTCAGCGCGCTTCCGGGTTCCGATGAAGCTTTTCGCGACATCAAAGATACGGTCCGTTGGCCCGGCGCAACACCCCGCTGGTTGTGGGGTCTCATTCTCATAGCTATTGCGGCCGCTCTCGCCGGTTTTGCCGCCAGGCAATTCCTGTCCAAGCCGCGCACGTTTCTCCATTATCCACCGCCCGAACCTCCGCACGAAACAGCACTGCGCCGACTTCGAGCGCTTAAGGCCAGGGGATGGATCGAGGCCATGAACGTGGAGCCGTTCTACGTCGAGCTATCCGCCATCGTTCGTCAATATATCGAGAACCGATTCAATTTGAGAGCACCGGAAATGACAACCGAGGAGTTCATACGCGAAGCGGCCGGGTCGCGCCGGCTCAACGATGAGCAGCAAAAGCTGACCGCCGGCTTTCTTGAGCAAGCCGACCTTGTAAAATTCGCGCGTTACCAACCGGAACGTGCCGACATGGAAAGCGCTTTCCAGGCAGCTGAGACGCTCGTTCTGCAAACCACGCCGCACCCCGTTCAGGAGGACGAATCCATCAAGGCATGAGCTTTCATCATCCAATCCTGTTGTTGCTTCTCCTGCTGGTGCCAGGCATGGCTTACCTGCGGTACGCCCGGTGCAGGCAGCCCTCGCTGCGTTTCAGCGACAGCCGGATATTAACCCGATTGAAGCCGGGTTGGGCTGTTCTCGCTCAACCGCTTCTGCCTGTTTTATATGTGCTCGGCGTCGGATTCCTGATCGTCGCGCTTGCCCGTCCTCGCAGCGGGCTCGCCGAAAGCCGTGTGGATACGGAAGCCGTGGATATTATTCTGCTCGCCGACGTCTCGACCTCCATGCGTGCCGAGGACTTCTCCACGGCCGTCAAAAGAATGAACAGGCTGGACGCCGTACGCGAAGTGATGAAACAGTTTATCTCCGCGCGGCCTTACGACCGTATCGGCCTGATCGCATTCGCCGCCCTGCCCTACACCCTGTCGCCCCTGACCGTAGACCATGGATGGCTGCTTCAGCAAGTGGACCGCCTTGAAACGGGAATGGTTGAAGACGGCACAGCCATCGGTGATGCCATCGCCTCGGCCGTCAACCGACTGCGCGACAGCGTGGCGAAGAGCAAAATCGTGATCCTTCTTACGGACGGCGTCAATAATCGCGGGGTTCTTTCCCCCGACAATGCCGCTCAGGCAGCCAAAGCGATGGGGATAAAGGTGTACACCGTCGGCGCCAGAACTCGAGGTCTTGCCCCCTATCCCGTAACCGATCCATTCGGCGGGCGGCGCTACATCCAACAACCTGCGGATATTGACGAACCCAGCCTGCAACGAATTGCCCAGATCACGGGCGCCGCTTACTTTCGTGCCGAGGATATGAAATCGTTGCAGCAGATCTATCAACAAATAGATGAAATGGAAAAGACCGAGATCACCGTGGATCAATACACACGCTTCGAAGAACGTTTCATGCCCTGGCTGGTCATGGGATTGTTCTGTCTCGGGGCGGAAAAACTGCTTTCTTTGACTCGACTGGGAAGATTGCCATGAAGTGGGGATCGCCTGAAATAACAGCCTGGTTGTTGCTTCTCATCCCGGCGTGGTGGCTCGTGCTGACACTCGAGCGCCGAAAGGGAAATAGCCTGAAGCAACTGGTTGATTCATCCGTTTTACCCGTGCTCGCGCCGGAATGCTCCACACGCAATATACGCCGCCGTACGATCCTCTGGCTGGTCGCTTTCAGCATTGCTTTGTCGGCGCTCGCGCGCCCTCAGTGGGGTTTTTATTGGGAAGAAGCACGACGGCGCGGACTGGATATCATGATCGTGCTGGATACGTCCCGAAGCATGCTCGCCCAGGACATGAAGCCGAACCGGCTCCAACAGGCAAAATGGGGCATCCGCGATCTGGTTCGCAAACTGCGCGGCGACCGCATCGGGCTCGTTGCGTTCGCGGGCAGCAGCTTTCTTCAATGTCCGCTGACCATGGACTACGCGGCGTTTCTTATGACTCTCGACGATGTGCAATTCGGAACGATCGCAAAAGGTGGCAGCGCAATCGAGCAAGCCTTGCGCACCGCAATGGCAGGTTTTGAGGAACGAACCGACGCCGATCGCGTGATTGTGCTGATCACCGATGGCGAGGATCACGAGGGGAATCCTCTGACGCTGCTGGACGATTTAAAGCGCAATGATATACGCATTTATGCGCTTGGGATCGGCACCCTCGAGGGAGAACTTCTCCCGCCTGTCAATGGAACAGCCGGCGGATTTTTCAAGGACCGACATGGAAATGTGGTGAAGAGCGCCTTGCGTGAAGATACCCTTCAGCGCCTGGCGCTCGAAACCGGTGGCATGTATATTCGCTCAACTCCGGGGGACATCGGGATTGATCGCATTTATTCCCAGGGCATCGCGACACTGCGACGCGACGAGCATGAATCCCGAATGTCCCGAAGACACGAAGAACGTTTTGCGTGGTTTCTCGGTGCAGCCTTATGTCTGCTGATTCTCGAATGTGCTTTGTCTCGGGGAATCCGGGCGGCACGGGAGGAAAGCGCATGAGCCCGCGCATCTCCAGCCTTCTTTGCGTAGCCGCGCTTATAGTCGGTGCAACTGAAGCGTATGCTGATTCCGCGCGGCAAAGCCTCTCTCGCGGTCTTAAGGAATACCAGTCCGGTAATTACGAGGAAGCACAAAAAGCCTTTGAGCAGGCTGCTGGCGGCGCACAAGACGCCCGTCTTGATCCCGGCCCCGCACATTACAATGAAGGCAATGCTTTTTTCCGCCTCGGCCAACCGGAGCAGGCAGCCTCCAAGTTCATGGATGCATTGCGTTCAACAGACCTTTCCCTCCAATCCAAAGCTTTTTTTAATCGAGGGAACGCGTTGTTCCGGCTGGCGGATATCGCGCACGCGGAAGGAGACATGGATACAGCGCTGCAAGCCCTGGAACAGGCGCTCGCAATGTATGAAAACACAATGGCGCTGGACCCCGGCGACCGGGACAGTAAAATCAATTATGAACTGACCCTCAGGAAACAAGAGGAATTGAAGGAGCTTCAACAACAACAGGAAAAAGAAAAACAGGACCAAGAGCAATCGGATCAACAGAAACAGGATCAACAACAACAACAGCAACAGCAGCAGCCAGAAGAACAACCCGATTCACCCGACCAACCCGATGAACCGGAGAGCACCGCGGAACAACAGCAGCAGCAGGAACAGGAAAATAATGCGCAACAGCAGGATTCGCCGTCCGAAGAAATGACCCCGGAAGAAGCTCGTGTTTTACTGGATGCCATGAGACAGGAAGAACAAGCTTCACGGGAACGATATCGCATGATCCATGGCACTCCTGCGCCCGTGGACAAAGACTGGTAATGAAGATGTTTTGTCATACATTCTTTCGCACTACCTGCGGACTCGCCCTTCAGGTGTTCGCGCTGCTGATGCTTTCGGAAAATATTGGGCTCGCCGCACCACAGGTCGAATACGATATTACGCCACGCGTCCTGCATGTCGGCGAGGCGGCTTCTTGCAGCATTACAGTCAGAGGAGTGGATAACCCACCCACGCCCGGGCTCCCGCCCATGGACGGATGGCAGATCAGCATGGCCAGCAAAGAGCGAAGCTTCTCATCCGGGGCAGGAGGAAGCGACATCGCCATCACTTTCCGATTCCGACTTGTACCCGTAAAAACCGGTACATTCACTTTCGGACCCTTCCAATATGCGTTGGGTAATAATAACACCGCAGAGTTGCCGGCCATTGAAGTGAGAGTACTGCAACCAAACCAACAAGGAGTTCAACAGGAAACGTCGCAGGCCGACTTGCTTTTTGCGGTACTTTCCTCATCATCAACCAACCTTTACAGCCAACAAGTGTTCGACATCACCTTGACGGTCTATGCTGCTCAAGGAGTTAACGTTGGTCGCGACATTGCATTGCTCAACATGCCCTCCAGCGGCATCAGTCTTCAGCAGTTCCAGGAGCTGGGCAGTTCCAGGGAAGTTGTCAACAACAGCATTTACGAAATCCGCCGATTCCGGGCCAAGGCTACCGCCTTAACCGCCGGCACATTTCGATTCGCGCCAACTGTTCGACTATCGTTACTGGTTCCAAGGCAACAACGGCGGGATCCGTTTTCCGAGCGATTTGGCGGCACATTCTTCGATGACTTCTTCGGCCGCCATGAAAGTCAGCCGGTGGATGTTACACCCCCGCCCCTCGAAATCTCTGTCCAGGCGCTTCCCATTGAAAATCAGCCTCCGGGGTTCTCTGGCGCGGTAGGAAACTTCACCTTTCATGCGCAAGTCAGACCATCCGAGGTGGCGGCCGGGGATCCGATCACGGTCAACATCACGATTTCTGGTGACGGGAATATCGAAAATGTCTCTGCCCCTGAAATCGTTGCAGGAAATGAGTTCAGGATTTATGAGGCAAAGATGGTCTCAAGAGATATTGACCTCTCTCGCGCTTCAGGACGCAAAGTGTTTGAGCAGGTATTGATTCCGCGGTCCGCCGACGTGACGAATCTCCCCGCCATCACGTTTTCCTTCTTTAATCCTTTCGATGGAGCATATCGTGTATTGAAGCAGGGCCCCTTCCCGATCAGCGTTTCGCCGGCAACCGGCGTCGTTTCACATGTCGTTCAATCTCATGCCACGCCTGCGGAAACACAGACACAAATCCTTGGATCGGACATTCTCTACCTGAAACCGGCACCTTCCCGATGGCAAAACGGATCGGCGAGAAGCTGGTATCGGTCCAAGTCCTTCTTCGCGATACAATTAATACCGCCCCTATTGCTCGGCCTGCTGTTTGCATTCGTTCGACGTCGCACTGATCTTGAACAGAATTTGGCAAAGGCAAGGCGCCAGAAAGCGTCCCGGGTCGCACGCGAAGCCATACGGCGCGCCGAAAAAGCTCTCTCAAACAATAACCCCCGGGATTTCTTCGAGGCGCTTGCCGATGCCTTGCGCTCTTATTTCGGACACCGCCTCAATCTCGCGCCCGGGGAAGTAACCGCCGAGGTGGTACTCGCCGCATTGCTCCGCGGGGGACTCGACGAACAACATTTCAGAGAACTCGAAAAGCTGCTTGCGCGATGCGATGAAGTCCGTTTTGCCGGCGACACAAACCTGCTGAACGCTGCAGACTTTTCACGAGAGACACTCAACACATTGCATGAACTTCTGAAGAAGTGTGAGAAGATACGCGTATGAAATCGAGGGCACAGGAGTGTAATATTCATGCCTCTTTGCAACGGGCTATCCTGGCGATTTGGATTTGCGTTCTTCTCTTCCCGTCCGTCTCGCATGCTCTAACCGCTGAACAAGGGAATGAATGGCCTGTCGCGCGGATTGAGCAACTGTTTCACGAAGCCGGTCGCGCATACGACAAGGGACAATTTGATGAAGCTGCATCACAGTACCGGCAAATTCTTGAATCGGGACACGGTTCCAAGGAAACCCTGTTCAACCTCGGCAACGCGCTGTTTCGAAGCGGGCGGGTCGCCCAGGCTGTCCTGCAATACAGGCGCGCACAATACCTCAACCCGCGCGATCCCGACATCAGTGCCAATTTAAGATTCGCACTTCAGACAACGGGCGCTACGGTTCCGCAACACAGCGCCTTATCGCGATTCTTTTTCCATGTCAGCAAGGAGGAATGGGTCACTTTGGCGACGGCTTCGTACTGGATCGCCGCGGCGGCCTTCGCGATGTTCCTTCTTCTTCCGGCCCCTTTCAAGTCAGCGGGTATCCGCCTTTTGGTTGTCTTTGTGGCCTTGCTGATCGTATCGCTTCTGGGTATAGGAGCATGGGTCCAATTATGCCGCCGTCCGGAAGTCGTAATCATAAAACCTCAACAACAGGCGCTTTTTGCCCCACTCGAACAAAATGCGACACCGCATTTTGCCTTAACCGAAGGCTCCATCGTACGCGCAGTTGAGTTTTCCTCCGGTTGGGTTAAGATTGCATCTGGAGATCGTGAAGGCTGGGTCAAACATGATGTTTGCGAGCCAGTCTGCATATCTGGGGAATTATGAAGCCACATCCTTCGGGGTTCGGCGCTTGCTGGTGCGCGTTAATTACAATGACCATCGGAGGTTTTGTAGCCTGGGCCATTTCGCTGGATAAAACAAATCCCGACTGGAGCAAATGGTTTCACCTCGTTATTGCAATCACCATTGTCCTGACAGGCCTATGCCTGATTGCCAGACTTTCCTCGTGGTGGATAAGAAGGTAGAGATCGAAGTCCAGCTTAGATCAGACGCTCTAATCAGGAAATTCGCGTGTTGATATAATGGCGTTCCGCTGAGGGATTAATGCTGGTTAACAATTCGTAGGGAATTGTTCGAGCCATCCGCGCCAACTCATCGGCCCAGACCGCACTTTCTCCCTGCTCTCCAATCAGCACGGCTTCGTCTCCGGCTGCGGCATCTCCGTCAGGACCGAGATCCACGGATATCCAGTTCATACTCACACGGCCAATGACAGGACAACGCCTGCCGCGAATCAAAACCACACCCTTGTTACTCAGCGCCCGGTGATAGCCATCCGCATAGCCTGCCGCAATCGTAGCCACAACCGTTGGAGCCGGGGTCACATAGGTGCTGTAATAACCGACAGGGAACCCCGCCGGCAATCGCTTCACCTGCATCACAACCGTCTTCCACTGAAGCAGGGGTTTTGTTTTGAAGCGCATGCGCGGCTCACCCGCTCCATATCCATAGAGCAAAATACCGGGACGCACTGCATCAAGATCCCATTCATTCTGGTAAAGAATGGCACGGCTGCTTGAGACATGCCGAAACAACTTTCGCTCTGCCATCTTCCGGATTTCTGATTCCGCTTGCAGGAAGCGATCCATCTGCGTACAGCCCAAAGACGGTTTTCGGACTTCCACCGACGCAAAATGCGTGCAGATACCGCTTATTTCCAATCCGCTCAAACCATCGAGTTGTGCGAATACGGCTGGCGCCTGCTCCCAAAGTACGCCCAGCCGCCCCATACCCGTATCAATCTTTAAATGCACAGGAAGCCGGCATCCCAACGCTGTGGCGGCATCAGCCAATGCCCTTCCATGAGCCTCATCGAGGACAAGAGGCGTTATGCGGTTCTCTTTCAAGCAAGACACGTCTCCCGGTTCGACCGCACCTAAAACCAGGATATCCGCATGGGGAGCGGCTTGCCGGACTTCGAGAGCCTCATGAACATAAGCGACCCCGAACCAATCCACACCAGCGGAAGCCGCCTTCTTTACAACGGATGGAATGCCGTGACCGTAAGCGCGATCTTTAACGACAAACATGATTGCCGTTTCCGCACGCAAAGCCTGGCGTACCTGCCGGATATTGAACTCCAGCGCCCCCAGATCAATTTCAACCCATGAACTCTTCATCCGTCGCACGCTATTCTCAGGCTCTACTTCATGGCACCCCCGACAGGACTTGAACCTGTGACCCTCGGATTAGAAATCCGATGCTCTGTCCAGCTGAGCTACGGGGGCGTGTCTTTAAAAAGCGAATTCTGAAACCTGAAACCTGAGTAAGCAATAACAAATGCTCAGATCCTGATTCTGGCAAAGCCTCTTTTACCGCACTTCACAACGGCACCGTCGGGCACCTCGATACGTGCCTGCGGATCGGACACCTTCTTATCACCAATCCTCACGGCGCCCTGCTGTATCAACCGCCTGGCTTCGCTATTACTGGAGGACAGGTTCGCCTTCACAAGCAGGGCTATAACAGAAATTTTTCCGTCTTGAAGATCCGATTCCGCAATCTGCACTTCCGGCATTTCTTCCGGCAACTGGTTTTGAGAAAATACGCGCGCGAACTCGGCAGAAGCATCCCTGGCTGCATCCGCATCGTGAAATCGCTCTACAACTTTCCGCCCCAGCTCATCCTTCACATCACGAGGATGACGCGCACCGCTCCGTACGGCCTCTTTCAAGGCGCTTAATTCCGCTTCCGGCATGCATAAGACGAGGGCAAAGTACCGCCACATGAGATCATCGCTGACAGACATTGTCTTGCCAAATATCTCCCGCGGCGACTCGGTAATGCCAATGTAATTGCCGAGACTCTTGCTCATCTTGTTTACACCATCCAGGCCTTCCAACAAGGGCATCGTCATAACCACCTGTGGTACTTGTCCGAACGCCTTCTGCAGTTCGCGCCCCAACAAGAGGTTGAAAAGCTGGTCCGTACCTCCAAGCTCGACATCTGCCTCGAGCATGACGGAGTCGTAGGCCTGAATGAGCGGATACAGGAATTCAACCAACGAAATGGGCTGGCTTGCTGAGTAGCGCTTTGAGAAATCGTCTCGCTGAAGCATCTGCGCAATGGTGACGTGCGCCGATAAACGGACCACGTCGTCAAACTTCATCGGCGAGCACCACTCGGAGTTATAGCGCACTTCCGTGAGGGCGGGATCAAGGATCTTGAACACCTGTTTCTGATACGTCAGGGCATTCTCGGCTACCTGTTCGCGAGACAAAGGCTTCCGTGTCTGGGAACGCCCCGACGGATCGCCAATCATCCCGGTAAAATCACCTATCAGAAAGATCACGGTATGACCGAGGTCCTGGAATTCCCGGAGCTTGTTCAACGGTACCACGTGGCCAACATGGATATCGGGGGATGACGGATCCGCGCCGTACTTCACGCGCAAGGGGCGTCCTTCTTTTGCCGATACTTCGAGTTTCGCCAATAACTCCTGCGGGGATACCAGGTCCACCAGTCTCTCCTGCAGGCTCGCAAGCTGTTCTTTCGGTGTCGTCTTCATCGGGCGCATTTATTGCCATGATCGGCTGCTGAATAACAGGAAAAAAGGTGCCCCTCGCCTGTGAATGCTCTATATTTATCTACTTAACTTGCGTATATCGGCGTCTATCCAATAGCTTTATTTCCGCTGAGGAGGGCCAGATGCCAAGGAAGAACAGGGATCATGCCGGCCATTGCCAGGTCAAGCGGGTCAAAATCGCAGGCGTACAATTCGCTCCCATCCCGAACGACATCAAAACGAACACGGAGAGAGTGGTTCTATGGCTTCGCCGGGCCGTACGTGAGACCGGCGCCAAGCTGGTGGTCTTCCCAGAAAGTATAACGACCGGGTTCCATCCCGGCATGCCTGCGGAGGACTTTCATTCACTACTGCCGCGAAACATCGATACGATCCTTAAGCCTGTCCAGAAGGCATGCAGAGAAGCGGGTACTTACTGCGTTTTCCCAACGTACGAACGCGGCCGTGAGAAAATGACTATTCACAACAGCGCCTTCTTGATTGATGCGCGAGGGCAAGTGGCTGGTGTTTATCGCAAGACACATCCTTTTCCTTCCGAACGACTCTCCGCCGGCGGATGGACAACACCCGGCGACAGCTATCCTGTCATCCCTACGGAGTTCGGCGCTATCGGCATGATGATCTGCTACGACGGCGACTTCCCCGAAGTATCGCGGATCCTGGCAATCAAGGGCGCACAAATCATCGCAAGGCCATCCGCCCTGCTCCGCGGATTCGATATATGGGAGACCACAAATAAAGTTCGTGCATATGACAATCATGCATATGTGATAGCGGTGAATGCGATTGGAACCGACGCATCGGGAACTCACTACTTTGGGCACAGCATGATTATCTCTCCAATCGCGCAACTCCTGGCTGTGGGGCGCGGAACGGATGATATTATCTACGCAGAACTTGACCCCGATCCCATCAAGCGAATCTCCTATGGATCGGACAGCCCAATGATGTTTGATCATCTTGAGGATCGCAACGTAGCCTCCTACGGTTCCGTGCTTACCCGCAATGCGCGAAGTGTTTTTGAGCCGGCCAAACGGTTCAGCATTCACGCACCAAAACGTGGCAAAAGCCCCAGGAGGAAGAAATAATGCGTTTTGATCAGAACAGGCGGAACTACCAGGCGCGAATCGCACGCGGCAAAAAGGTTTCGAAAGACGGTAAATTTATCATACCGGGCAAGGCCACAGAACTGCTGAACGCAATCCTCAAGCGCGGGGACCGCGTTTGCATTGAAGGCGACAATCAAAAACAGGCAGATTTCCTTGCCCGGGCCCTTCTTAAAGTGGATAAGCGTCGAATCCGCAATCTTCACATGGTCCAATCAACCGTCGCGTTGAGCGAGCATCTAGAACTTTTTCGGCAAGGCATTGCATCGCATCTAGACTTTGCATATTCCGGTCCTCAGTCTAAGAACCTGTATCAGCTCGCGTCCGAAGGCAAAGTTCGCATCGGCGCGATCCATACGTACCTCGAGCTATATGGCCGTTACTTTGTAGATCTTTATCCACATGTAAGCCTGCTTGTCGCCGAAGCATGCGATGGGCAAGGAAACATCTACACCGGGTTCAACACGGAAGATACGGCCCTGATATGCGAAGCGACTCACTTCAAATACGGTGTGGTTGTCGTCCAAGTGAAGGAAAAACGTGCCCGTCTTCCCCGGGTTGACATTCCGGCAGACTGGGCGGATTTCATTGTTGTCACCGGGGAAGATTACCATCTTCAACCGCTGTTCACGCGCGATCCCTCTCGCATCACCAACCAGCAGATCATGATGGCCATGATGGTACTGAACGGCATCTACAAAGAGTATGGCGTGCAAGCGCTGAATCACGGCCTTGGATATGCGACCGCCGCCATAGAACTATTACTTCCAACCTATGGACAGAAACTGGGACTCAAAGGCAAGTGCTGTACCCACTGGGTGCTTAATCCGCACCCCACACTGATCCCCGCGATCGAAGCGGGCTTCGTAAAACACATTTATGCATTCGGAGGAGAACCGGGTATGGAGGAATATTCGCGCGCGCGAAGCGACATTTTTTCCATTGGGGCTGATGGCCATATGCGGTCCAACCGTTGTTTCGCGCATATTGCCGGTCTCTATGCAATTGATTTATTTATCGGTGCAACGCTGCAGATTGACCGATACGGCAACAGCTCGACCGCCATAAAAGGAATGATTGCTGGATTCGGCGGCGCGCCGAATCTAGGCGGATCGCCTCCCGGACGCCGCAACTACACCAAGGCTGTCACTGGAGCGGGGCTGTGGCAGGAGGGCATTTTCAAGGGGCGAAAACTGGTTGTTCAAATCACTCCGACCGTCAGTGAAAAAAAACAGATTCCTGTGTTCGTCAATGAGTTGGACGCTATCTCCCTTTATAAGGATGGCGTTTTTTCCAAGCCGCCGGTAATGATTTCTGGCGACCAGGTAACGCACATCGTTACAGAAACAGGCATTGCCTATCTTGACCGATGCAAAGACCTTGAAACACGCATCAAGGCGGTTGCGGCCGTCGCTGGGAACACGCCGGTTGGTCAAAGCATCCGCAAGAGCGATATTGCGCGTCTTCGCCGCAGAGGAATAATCCGAACCCCTGAAGACCTTGGCATCAACCCGGATCGGATAAATCGCAAATTGCTTGCCGCTCAAAATCTCCAGGATCTAGTGCGCATATCAGGCGGGATTTATCATCCGCCAGCGGGATTCAAAGGATAAACCAACCCGAACGGCATCCGCAGGGAGGCCGTGCTCGGGTGTCTCGTTGTCACGCGTCTCTTTCGCTGAACAATTCACGGACAGCCTTTATCTGGGCGGGTTCCCCGAGCAGGAGCACCCGATCGCCGGAGTCCAGCTTGACACTGGCGTCGGAACCAAGAAGAACCTCTGTCCCGCGCTCGATGCTCACTACCGTGGCGCCGGTTTTCGACCGCAATTCAATCTCCGGGATGGACCTACCGATGATGTGAGAGCGAACAGGCACGGTGACGGCATAGACGTCACGGTCGAGCAGCGCGCCGATGGTCGCGGGCAATGACGGGTGCTGGGCGGCCGGCGCCTCCCGGGCAAACAATTCCCGCACCTCGCTTTGCGCGCGCGCATAGACACGCACCAGCGTACGCCAACTCAAGCCAGTGACGACCGCCACCAATCCGACAAGCAATATCAAAACGCGCGGAGAAGGAAGAAAAGCGGAGCTGAGCAGAAACGTCAGCAAGGCCATCCCCGCGACGCCAAGGAACAGCGTCAACGCTCCGACAAGAGCGCGCAGATTACGGGCCCAACCCGTCTGGTTGGAGGGTGGGATCGTCACTTCGGCCAGCATCATTCCCAACGCCTGGATCTTGCGGAAATTAGCTACGTAGAAAGGAAGCGCAAGCAGCACGGTAATCAGCCACAGCAGTCCGCGCTGAGCGCTTGGCCCGAACGGCAAAACAACGTCAATTACTTCGTGGCGGGCCACGTACCCCGCCACCATGAACAGCGCCACTATGAAGACAGTATTAATGACCACCAAGCGGAGCGAAAGCCGTACCGTCCGCGCAAGCGGAGTGTCCGACGACGACTCGCGCAACTGATGGATCCAGTGCGTGTACACTCCAAGCGTCTGTTGCATATTCGCTGGAACGATCCGGCGCGCGAACGCAGCCAGTTGATCCGCATGCCGTATTAAATACGGGTTAAGGATCACTGAAAGCACGGCCGCGCCAACGGCCACCTGGTAGATCTCGGGCCGCGTGACCTTGAGGGAAAGTCCGAGCGCGGCGATGATGAAAGCGAACTCGGCGACTTGCCCCATGGCGATGCCGACACGGAACGAGGTGCCGAGATCGCTGCCGCCCAGGAAACTGCCCACGGAACAGTTGACCCATTTGGCCACGATGATGACCAGGGCAATGCCGATGATCGGCAGCAGGTACTGGACCATCAGGACCGGTTGGATCAGCAAGCCGATCGCGACGAGAAACACGGCGGTGAACATGTGACGGAACGGAGCCACCAGCATTTCGATGCGGCCGATCAGTCCCGACTCGGCCATGATGGCGCCGATGAGGAATGCGCCCAGCGCCAGGCTGAGTTCAAGCCGGACGGCAAGCAGACACACACCGAACGCGAGCGCAAGCACGACAATGACAAGCAGTTCGTCGTTTCGGTAACGGGCCACCTTCGTCAGAAATCGCGGAACCAGCAGCAGGCCGACGACCAGGACCACAACAAGGAAAACCACCAGGATGACCATGCGGACCGCAATCTGGCCGCCCTGCAAACTGCCTGTTGCGGCGAGGCCCGTGAGAATTGCGATCAACGCGATGGCGAGCAAGTCTTCGACGAGAGTGGTCGCGTACACGACGTGGGCAAAACGCTCCTGCGATTTGTTCAACTCCCGCAGAAGCTTGGCCAGCACCGTCGTGGAGGAGTCGCAAATTATGGCCCCGAGAAAGAGGCTTTCCAACGCTCCCCAACCGAACCAGCGGCCCAACTGATAGCCGATATAGAGCATCAATGCCACGTCGAGAGAAGCCGTGATGAACGCGATTCGCCCGACCGCGCGAAGACGCCTCAAGTTGAATTCGAGCCCGAGCGAAAACATCAGGAAAAGGATGCCCAGGTCGGCAAGCGTCCGGATCGTTGCTTCGTTGAAGACGAAGGAAAACGGCGGTGTATGGGGTCCAATCACCACACCGGCGAGAATGTAGCCGAGGATCTTGGGCTGGTTGAAGGCATGGGCGATAAGCGCCGCCACGCCTGCGGCGGTCATGACAACGGCCAGATCGTGAAGAAGCATCGTTTCGTTCATGCATTGATCCCTCAGCACGGCACCCGGCAATCATACTTGCACTTCATGGATTGAAAAGCAATTCGATCTCCAGGGACGCGGGAATCAGCATGACAAAAAAGCGCCGGACATTATATCCGGCGCTTTCTTTATTTCAGTTATTTGTGCTTCAGGACTGCTTTTCTTCTTCACCTTTCGATGCGCCCGGGCTCCATTCCTGGGATTCTTCACCACCAACGGCACCCATGGCTGCATCAAATGCACCGGCCAGGTCAACGAGATCCTCGCCCGGCCGCAAACCTTCAAGCATGCTGTCGTCCACGACAAATTCCTCATCGGAAAGTTTCGCGGCCTTGATGCTCAGACCAATACGGCGCTCCACGGGATCCACCTTGATTACACGCGCTTCGACTTCCTGTCCGGGCTGCAGCACATCGCGAACCTTTTGAACGCGTTCGTCGCTGATCTGGCTGATGTGCACCAAACCGTCCACACCCTCCTCGATTTCAATGAACGCGCCAAAGGACGCGAGCTTGCTGACTTTGCCCTTCACAAGCGCGCCGACCTGGTAACGCGAAGATATGCTGGTCCAAGGATCATCCTGGGCCTGCTTGAGGCCGAGACTGATCCTCTGACTCGATCCGTCCACTTCCAGCACAACGGCTTCCACTTCGTCGCCCTTCTTCAGAACCTCGGAAGGATGATTCACCTTTCGGGTCCACGACATATCCGACACATGGATCATGCCGTCAATACCGGGCTCCAGTTCGACAAATGCGCCATAATTCGTGAAGTTTCGAACCACGCCTTTTACACGTGAACCGATCGGATACTTCGCCTGTGCATTATCCCACGGGTTTTGTTCGGTTTGGCGAATGCCTAGCGAGATCTTCTGCTCGTTCCGGTTGAAACTCAGGACCACCGCATCCACTGTATCGCCGACAGAAAGAACGTCTGCCGCACGCGCGACGCGCTTAGTCCAGGAAAGCTCGGAAACATGCACCAAGCCTTCGACCCCCTCTTCCAGTTGCACAAAGGCACCGTAGGGGACAAGGTTGACCACGCGTCCGCGGACACGCGTTCCCACCGGGTATTTCGCCTCGATATCATCCCACGGATTGGGCATGCGCTGCTTGAGACCGAGCGAGATACGCTCTTTCTCCATATTGACGTCGAGAATAACGACTTCGAGTTCCTGGCCAACAGACACCATTTCAGATGGATGATTGATACGGCCCCAGCTCATATCCGTGATATGCAGGAGGCCGTCCATACCATTCAAGTCCACGAATGCACCGAAGTCCGTGATGTTTTTGACCACACCCTTGCGAACCTGGCCAACCTGGATTTCCGTAAGCAGTTTCTTCTTCTGCTCGCGACGCTTTTCTTCGAGCAATTCACGGCGGGAAAGCACGATGTTCCGCCGTTCCTTGTTGATTTTCAGAATCTTGAATTCAAGCTTCTTGTTCAGCAGATCGTCTGTGTTCCTGACGGGAAGCACATCCAGCTGCGAGCCAGGCAGGAAAGCGTCCACACCGACGTCAACGATCATTCCGCCCTTGACGCGACCCTTGATCACGCCTTCGATTACACCGCCCTCGCTGCATGTATCCACCACGCGATCCCAGCTTCTCTGCTGCTCTGCTCTCTGCTTGCTGAGAACGACCATCCCATCGTCATCCTCAAGTTTTTCCAGCAGCACTTCCAGTTCATCGCCGGCATGCGGTTCTTCACCGCTTTTGAATTCAGACAGTGCGATTGCACCTTCAGACTTGTACCCGATGTCTACCAGGACTTCCGCAGGCCTGACTTCGAGGACGCGCCCCTTGACGATAGAGCCTTCCGTGAAATTCTTCAACGTCTCGGCATAAAGCTTCTCCATGGAAGCCCGCTCATCGTTTTCCAATTTTTCGAGGTCGAAAGCGACCTGCTTCTTTTTTGACTTCGTTCGTTCCATAACCAGTTTTTCTCAACGCTTCGGGCTTCTGTTAACACTGCCACCAGGCAGTCATCTCGCGGAAAACAGCCCACTCTTTCTCCACGAGAGCGCTGCACCGTATCACACGGCCACACTGCATAGCAAGCAATTCGAGAGCAATTCGCGACCGATACAGCCATAATCTTTGTGAGTATTTGGAGGAAAACAGCCGCATACAGGGCAACGAGATAAAAAACGAGAAAGCCGTCACAGCTATTAAACCGTGACGGCCTTTAAATTAAACCCGGCAACGTGCTACTCTCCCATGGCCAAACCCACAGTACCATCGCCGCTGAGGGGCTTAACTTCCGTGTTCGGGATGGGAACGGGTGTTTCCCCCTCGCCATGGTCACCGGGAAACTCGTTTGGTTCGTGGCCCTCTGTTTCCTGCTCCTGACTTGCAGGATCCGAAAACATCGAACCGTGAACCTTAAAAATCATTGCATAGAGAGAGTCGCCAATTGGTAATTGGCCTCCCTGAGAGGGCGCTCTCGCGTCCTCTCCAGGAGAATAATGGTCAAGCCTCACGGCAGATTAGTACTGGTTAGCTCAATCCCTCGCGGGACTTACACACCCAGCCTATCAAGGTTGTCGTCTTCAACCTGCCTTCAGGGCCGATTGCTCGGCCGGGGAAATCTTATCTTGGAGACGGCTTGGCGCTTAGATGCCTTCAGCGCTTATCCCTTCCGCACATAGCTACCCAGCGATGCTTCTGGCGAAACAACTGGAACACCAGAGGTGCGTCATTCCCGGTCCTCTCGTACTAAGGAATGTTCTCCTCAAATTTCCTGCGCCCACAGTGGATAAGGACCGAACTGTCTCACGACGTTCTGAACCCAGCTCGCGTACCGCTTTAATTGGCGAACAGCCAAACCCTTGGGACCTTCTCCAGCCCCAGGATGCGATGAGCCGACATCGAGGTGCCAAACCGCTGCGTCGATATGGACTCTTGGCAGCGATCAGCCTGTTATCCCCGGAGTACCTTTTGTCCGTTGAGCGACGGCGCTACCACCGACTACCGCCGGATCACTTAGACCTGCTTTCGCACCTGCTCGACTTGTAAGTCTCGCAGTCAAGCCCCCTTATACCTATACGCTCTACGCACGATTGCCGACCGTGCTGAGGGGACCTTCGCGCTCCTCCGTTACCTTTTTGGAGGAAACCGCCCCAGTCAAACTGACCCTCTGACACTGTTCCTCGCCTGGATTCACAGGCAAAGGTTAGAATTCCGGTTAATCAAGACTGGTATTTCACTGATGGCTCCACCTGACCTAACGATCAGGCTTCACAGCCTCCCAGCTATGCTACACATGACCAGCTAGAACCCAATATCAGATTACAGTAAAGGTTCACAGGGTCTTTCCGTCCTACTGCGGGTATCCGGCATTTTCACCGGAACTACAATTTCACCGAGATCCTCGTTGAGACAGCGCCCAGATCGTTACACGATTCGTGCAGGTCGGAACTTACCCGACAAGGAATTTCGCTACCTTAGGACCGTTATAGTTACGGCCGACATTCACCGGGGCTTCGGGTCAGAGCTTCGTCCTTGCGGACTAACCCCTTGCCTTAACCTTACGGCATTGGTCACGTGTCACACCCTATACATCCTCTTTCGAGTTAGCAGAGTGCTGTGTTTTTGCTAAACAGTCGCCTGGGCCCATTCACTGCGCCTCCGGAAAGCTTCTCTGTTACGATGACTCTCTGGAGGACCCCTTCTTCCGAAGTTACGGGGCTAGATTGCCGAGTTCCTTAACGAGGTTTCTCTCGCGCGCCTTGGAATCTTCTTCCATCCCACCTGTGTCGGTTTGCGATACGGTTACCTGCCTGGCTCGCTAGAAGGTGTTTCTTGGCAGCATAGCGTCAGTCAATCCTCCTTGGCCGTAGCCTCAGAGTCCCATAACCTTTCGAAGTTGCCCCGGCGGATTTACCTACCAGGACCCCCTACGGGTTTGGACCACCATTTCCGATCGGTGGCTGACTTAGCTTTCTGCGTCCCTCCATTGCTCGAACGCCAGACCGATAGTACAGGAATATTAAACCTGTTACCCATCGCCTACGCCTTTCGGCCTCGGCTTAGGGGCCGACTAACCCTGGGCGGACGAACCTTCCCCAGGAAATCTTGGGATTTCGGCGTCCCGAATTCTCATCGGGATTATCGTTACTCATGTCCGCATAATCACTTCCATGCAGTCCACGTTCGGTTTCCCTTACGCTTCGATCCACATGGAACGCTCCTCTACCCCTCCTGAGCACTTGCGTACTCAGAAAGCCGCGGCGTCGGCAGTCGATTTCAGTCCCGATCATTTTCGGCGCAAGATCACTCGACTAGTCAGCTGTTACGCACTGTTTAAATGATGGCTGCCTCTAAGCCAACATCCTAGCTGTCTTAGCAATCTTACATCCTTAAGCACTTAATCGACTTCTGGGGCCTTAGCCGGCGGTCTGGGCTTTTTCCCTCTCGACTATGAGGCTTATCCCCCACAGTCTATCTCCGTGCGTGACTGAAACGGCATTCGGAGTTTGATTGGCTTCGGAATCCCGGTAAGGACCCTAGTCCATTCAGTGCTCTACCTCCGTTTCGAGCATTCGCACAGGCTAACCCTAAAGTTATTTCGAGGAGAACCAGCTATCACCGAGTTTGTTAAGTCTTTCGCTCCCACCCACAGCTCATCCAAGGATTTTTCAACATCCACTAGTTCGGACCTCCAGCCCGTGTTACCGGGCTTTCATCCTGGCCATGGGTAGCTCACTACGGCTTCGGGTCTATTGCATGCAACTGGTCGCGCATTTCGCACTCGCTTTCGCTTCGGCTCCTCCCGTAAACAGGATTAACCTTGCTGCATACAATAACTCGCGGACTCATTATGCAAAAGGCAAGCGGCCATCCCTTCCCTTGCGGGTCGAGACTACCACAGCTTGTAAGCACACGGTTTCAGGTACTATTTCACTCCCCTAGCAGGGGTTCTTTTCACCTTTCCCTCACGGTACTAGTTCACTATCGGTCATCAGCGTGTATTTAGCCTTAGGAGGTGGGCCTCCCGGATTCAAGCGGGGTTTCACGTGTCCCGCTCTACTTGGGATACCTCTAGGGTCTGTTTGAATTTCGCATACGGGCCTATCACCCTCTATGGAAGAACTTTCCAGAACTTTCTGCTATTCTTACAGAATCCCACGTTGAGGTCCCGCAACCCCAGCCGGCAAGCCGGCTGGTTTGGGCTGTTCCCCGTTCGCTCGCCACTACTTAGGGAATCACTGTTGTCTTCTTTTCCTCAGGGTACTGAGATGTTTCACTTCCCCTGGTTTCGCTTTACGGCTCTATGTATTCGAACCGCAATCTTCCGACATAACTCGGAAGGGGTTTCCCCATTCGGAAATCTCCGGATCATAGCGTGTTTGCCGCTCCCCGAAGCTTATCGCAGCTTACCACGTCCTTCATCGCCATCTGATGCCAAGGCATTCACCGCGTGCCCTTTCTAGCTTGACCAAAAAATATTTGGCCAACTTCAATATTTCTACTTTCGGCGCCCGTCCTGACTCTGCAAGCAGAATCAGACGGGAGAATTGTATTCTACCCTCTCTATGCAATTGTCAAAGAACCACCCCGATATCTCGCGGGGAAAATGGTTTGTCGAATGTGCTGATTGGATCCATGCTTGCCATGACAAGCATGACCTCGCCTTGCGAGGAATGGTGGGCGTGCCTGGAGTCGAACCAGGGACCTCGTCCTTATCAGGGACGCGCTCTAACCAACTGAGCTACACGCCCTACTTCGCGCGGCGGCTTCGCCTTGCGCTTCGTAGGGCAAGCCCAAATCAGTTACAGCCCTGGCTCGCCATCCGAAGCTCAAGTCCTGATCGCGCTTCGCGCATCGGGACGCAGAGCGAAGGATGGTGGAGGCAAGGGGGTTCGAACCCCTGACCCCGAGCTTGCAAAGCTCGTGCTCTCCCAACTGAGCTATGCCCCCAAGATTAAGCCGGCTACCCCTCAGGGACCGACGCCAACCGGAGGCTAGCCCTTCCATCAGCATCTATCTGCACTGAAACATTTCGAACCAGAACTGGTGTGACTTGATACTTTGCTTATCGCAACTTGCTTTCCGGTTACCCGGAAGCACATCCCATGTCCCGAAGAACGTGGGAGAATGTCCTCTCCGTGTTCGTGCACTCTTGCTTCCGCCTTCGCCCTTCGCATAGCTCGGGGCTACGGCTTGGCAAGTTCAATGCGCGAACTTGGATACTCCTTAGAAAGGAGGTGATCCAGCCACAGGTTCCCCTGCGGCTACCTTGTTACGACTTCATCCCAGTCACCACCCACACCTTCGGCACCTACCTCCCTTGCGGGTTGGATCGGCGACTTCGGGTGCAGACGGCTTCCATGATGTGACGGGCGGTGTGTACAAGGCCCGGGAACGTATTCACGGCGCCGTAGCTGATGCGCCATTACTAGCGATTCCGGCTTCATGAAGTCGAGTTGCAGACTTCAATCTGAACTGGGACTGGTTTTGGGGATTTGCTCCACCTCGCGGTCTTGCATCCTTCTGTACCAGTCATTGTAGCACGTGTGCAGCCCAGGATATAAGGACCATACTGACTTGACGTCATCCCCACCTTCCTCCTGCTTTTCACAGGCAGTCTGATTAGAGTGCTTCTTAGTTCATCACTAAAAGTGGCAACTAATCACAAGGGTTGCGCTCGTTGCAGGACTTAACCTAACACCTCACGGCACGAGCTGACGACAGCCATGCAGCACCTGTGTATCACCCTCGAAGGCCGCCCCGCTTTCACGGGGCCTGCAGATACATGTCAAACCCTGGTAAGGTTCTTCGCGTTGCATCGAATTGAGCCACATGCTCCACCGCTTGTGCGGGCCCCCGTCAATTCCTTTGAGTTTTAGCCTTGCGGCCGTACTCCCCAGGCGGTACACTTAACGCGTTAGCTCCGGCGCAAAGAGGGACAATCCTCCTCACACCAAGTGTACACCGTTTAGGGCTGGGACTACCAGGGTATCTAATCCTGTTTGCTCCCCCAGCTTTCGTGCCTCAGCGTCAGTATCAGTCCAGAGAGCCGCCTTCGCCACCGGTGTTCCTCCTGATATCTACGCATTTCACCGCTACACCAGGAATTCCGCTCTCCTCTCCTGTACTCCAGCCCCGCAGTTTCGAATGCCATTCCACCGTTGAGCAGTGAGATTTCACATCCGACATGCGGAACCGCCTACGCACCCTTTACGCCCAGTAAATCCGAACAACGCTTGCCGCCTCTGTATTACCGCGGCTGCTGGCACAGAGTTAGCCGTGGCTTCCTCTGGAGGTACTATCACTGCGAGATAGTATTAGTATCCCACCCGTTGCTCCCTCCTGACAGCAGTTTACGACCCGAAGGCCTTCATCCTGCACGCGGCGTCGCACCATCACGCTTTCGCGCATTGTGAATGATCCTCGACTGCAGCCTCCCGTAGGAGTCTGGGCAGTGTCTCAGTCCCAGTGTGGCTGACCATCCTCTCAGACCAGCTACCCGTAAGCCTTGGTGAGCCGTAACCTCACCAACTAGCTGATAGGACATGGGTCCATCCTCAAGCGACAGGTCCTCGCGGATCCCCGTCTTTGGATATTCCTGCATGCGCAGGAAGACCACATTCGGTATTAATTCCACTTTCGCAGAGCTATCCCCAACTTGAGGGCAGGTTACCCATGTATTACTCACCCTTCCGCCACTTTCCTCGAGTCTATATTGCTATAATCTCGATTCTCGTTCGACTTGCATGCCTAATCCACGCCGCCAGCGTTCGTTCTGAGCCAGGATCAAACTCTCCGTTGAAAAACGGTTAGCCGTCCCTCCTTACAAGCAGGAACGGTTTGATGATTGATCCAGTCGGTCACCCGTTAGGGCAACCAATTAAGAATTGCTAAAAGCATCGCACAAGTCACACCACTTCTGATTCGAAGTGTGTGTGCAGATATTCGACTGTCAAAGAACACAAAAAAACGTATAAAGCCCCTGTGCCTGCTCCCATTCAATTTGGGTTAGGCAGACATCAGTGCTCAACAATGAGCTATAACAAAAAACTAACCCTCAAATCTGGAGATAAGCTACAACACCCCAAAAAAAGTGTCAACATACTTTTTTTGGAAAAAATCGTTTTTTTTAAAACGCCTATTTCCTCTTATTTTAAAGGGGATAATCAATAAACCGTCTCGTTTCCGTTTGGCGAATAAGCTACTTCCACACCGATCTTAACATCGTGTACGGCGGGCATCTTCTCCAAGACACGTTCGCGCGTTGCTCGTTCGATTTCCACATATTCAGCTGCATCAACAGCTATTCCCATGACAATATCAACCGACATGTGCAGCGCACCGCGCCCTCCCCAAACTCTCAGGTCGTGAAAACCCGTAATTCGCGAATCCTGTCCCACTATCGCTTCAAGGCACTTGCGCATTTCATCGTACGATGGATGTGTTCGGTCAACCGGATCCACATGAACAATGGCCTTGCAACCTGTTACGCACTCAATCCGACTCTCTACCCGCTCGGCCAAGTCATGCACATCAAGCGCGCTCTTGCGCGCATCCACTTCTACATGAAGCGACCCCAACTTCACGTCTCCGTATTTATGGATGATCACATCATGCACTCCGCGCACACCATCAACTTCGCCCGCTGCCTGCATCACGGCTATTACCTCTTCCTCGCTCGGAGCCTCACCGATCAATGGACCGATCGCTCCCATCACCAGCCGGATCCCCGTCCACGCAATAACTCCCGCGATCGCCAATCCGATCCAACCATCAACGCCCCACAAGCCATATCGAGAGAGAATCAATCCAATACACACGACGCTGGATGTGATGGCGTCAAAACGTTGATACCAGTATCCGGCCTCGAGCGATGCGGATCCTGTTCGCTTCGCAATGCCATGGGCGAATCGCGCCAACCATTCCTTTGCCGGTATCGTCAACGCAACAACTGTAATGACCCACCAGGCGGCTTCATACTCGTTGGCGTGGAGAATCCGATGAATGGAAGCGCGGACCAGTTCCACACTCACCACAATCAGCAGAATGGACATGATCAGACTTGCCACCAGATCCATGCGCCCGTGACCAAAAGGATGTTCTCGGTCACGCGGCTTGCGCGACCAGTAAAAACCCGTCAACAAAACGCCCGCGCCGACTACGTCGAAAAGACTGTCGATCGAATCCGCTATCAACGCGATACTGCCCAGCATTACACCCAGGATGCACTTGAGGAGAAAAATTGCGAGATTGATGGAAACACTCGTCCACCCCTGAAGAATACCGAGGCGCGAACGCATCACGGGGTCGCGACCATCCACCTGCTTGCCGACAAAAAGCCGGATCAACCACTGCCCCACTCCACTGGATCTTTCGTTGCTCATCGGGTTCTCTTATACAGGAATATAAATGCCTGGGAAATTCATTATTGAGCCGGTTCCCGGGTTAAGCATAAACACAAACTGTGAACGAAGAACAGCAGGCCGGTCTTCTATCCTGACACCAGAAACCTCAAGCACAATCATTCCGGCTTGATCAGAGTCAAAGCCTGTGCAAGCCTCGCGGATGTTTTGGAGATGAACGCATGAACACAGATCTGATTGTCGCTCTTGATGTGCCCGACAGCGCCGCCGCAGTGAACGCGGTGGAAAGCCTCCCCGGTCAAATTCGCTATTATAAAATAGGGCTGGAACTGTTCTGCGCCGAAGGTCCACGCGTCGTAGAACAAGTCCGAAATCGCGGCAAACAGATATTTCTCGACCTCAAGCTGCACGACATCCCGCGCACAGTCGAAAGGGCCGTCCGCTCTCTGTCCGAATTGGGAGTCTCCATGTTCACCGTTCACGCTTCCGGCGGACGTGCCATGCTCAAGGCCGCAGTCGAAGCCGCGCGCAATTCAGGCGGCACACAACCGAAAGTCATCGCTGTCACGGCACTGACCAGTCTCGATGCAGGCGACCTCGCCGATATCGGCGTCAACCGTTCGCCCTCCCAGCAGGTTCGAGAACTCGCTCGTTTCGCCATTGAATGTGGGGTGGATGGGCTCGTTTCTTCGCCACAGGAAGTCGAAGATATCCGTAAGTTGCTTGGTCCAAAGCCGATCCTGATCACACCCGGCATACGACCATCGGGCGGCGAGGTCGGCGACCAGAAGCGCGTGGCTACTCCCGCCGCAGCCGCAAAAGCCGGTTCTAGTTTTCTTGTGGTGGGACGCCCCATCCTGGACGCGCCCGATCCGGCCTCCGCAGCCGCCGCGGTGCTGAAGGAAATCGGCAGATAAGCCATTCGACGCCAAATCGAAATCTTCCATGTAATGGAAAACAAAGATTTCTCCAAGGACTGGAAAAATCACTCTGCCTTTTCGCCGTTGCGATCAATCTCGCCGCGCACAGCGCGGGCAAGGGCTTCCACCGTGTACGGCTTGGACACCAATTCGCCGGCGCCCAAGCTCTGCGCTTTACGGACCCGCTCGTATTCGCAACATCCGCTCACGATGATGCAACGCTGCTTTGGAAACAGCTTGAGCATCTCCTGATAGGTCTCCAATCCGTTGAATCCGGGCTCCATGCTCATGTCGAGCAGTACAAGGTCAAATGGTGAACGCTCCGGTGTCGCGTCGTCGCGCCCGGCCTTCATAAGCTCGATTGCAGCATGACCGTTCTCGGCGGTCACCACGCGATAACCCAGCTTCGCCAGCAATCGCGCCGAAAGCGCGCGCTGATCCGGCTCATCATCCACAATCAGGAGACGTTCATGCCCTGCCACTTCACGTGGGGCGGGCTTGGGTTCCGCGACCGCAGTGGCCACTGCTGCACTGCTGTTCGACGCCGTGACCGCGTCCGGCCGGAGTATTCCGGCTCCATTCGATATCGAGGACGAAACAGCGGGCGCCTTTCCGTTTCCTGTCGTCCCCGCTCCGCGGCACACCATTCGAATAACGGGAATCTGGCGTCCTCTTTCGGGCTGCGCACGGATTTCGGCAGTCACCAGGAACGGGATTCCGTCCTTTCTCATCAGGCGGAAACGGGCCGGTCTTGATTGCTCGGGCATACTGGAGGCCACCAACAGGTCATGCTTCAAGGCGTCCACATCTGATGGATGCACCAACCGCTGCAACGGCAGCCCCATCACTTCATGGACCGTATACCCGAGTTGCCCCGCCCCGCTCCTGTTCGCAAGGAGAATGGACCCTTCCTCGCTGACGCAGAAGTAGAGATCCAGCATCAAGTCCATGAGATCGCGGCAACGCGCTTCGCTCTGCCTCAACGCTTCCTCGGCGCGACGGCGATTCATCACTTTCTGTATCGTGCCGGGCAGCAACATGAGATAGTTCTGCCCCGTATCTTTCATGATGTAATCGTACGCCCCCCGCTTGAGGGCCATGGCGGCAATTTCCTCCTGACCATCCTCGGTGAGAAAGATGGATGGCGTTTCTCCAAGCTCATCCAGCAAATCGAAAATGGTTCCATCGCTGAACCGGTAATCAATCAGCACAACGTCATATCGCGCATGCCTCAGGCAATTGACTGCCGCATGCGTGTTGCCGACGGCATGAAGACGATACGCATCTGCGAACCCGCGAATGAAGCGCTCGACGTGAACCTGCTCGGAGACGTCGGCTTCAACAAAAAGAATTTTTATAGGACCCAACGTCATGACGGCACAATCCCCCGCTACTCTCTTTTTCTCGCGGAAAAAGTCCCGGAGAATATTCCCGAGCCCTCCGGCGTTCCGGCTTCACCGGATATGTCTCCGATGATCCTGTCTTCCACCACGCTCCCCGCATAAGTAACCAGTCCGGTGCTGCCGGTCGCAGGATCGAGGGCGGCAACAAGGGAGAAAGCGCGCCCACGCAGCACTCCTTCGAGCAATTCGCCCGGCCTCAGCGTGCTGCTTGAAACCTTGCCATCCGCATCAATCCGGATGGATATGCTGCGAATATCACAGTCGGGACTTTCTCCATCCAGAGTAAAGCATTCGGTGGAGCTTCCGTCGTAATCGCCCACTTGAACGCCATCACTGCTGCCATTCGATCCACCGTCTTTTCCGCCTCCGATCAGCAACGCCCCACCCACGACCGCGACGGCGCCGCCGCCGATCACGGCCATCGTGGTAAAACCAGGTCCTGCTTTTTTCTCATCGGACGCGCCGGCCGGTTGAGGAATGGCTGGTTCAGGTGCCGCTGACGGGGGTATGGGCGCACCCTGTTCTCTTACCCTCATCGTGTGCCAAGGCGTTTCCTGGGTGGATTCAAGATGATCGGTTGCTTCAATGTAATAAGACACGCGATCGGTCGTTTCGAGCACGTCGGCTGGAATTGTTCCATAATACATGGATGAGCCCGACGATTTCATAACCGTCCGAAACGGAGCCACATCTTTGGATAAGGCATAGAAGAGCGTGACGGACTTGATCTGTCCGCCGTCATGCGTAACACGCGCGAGAACCGTCACCGGTTGGCCACGAACAGCAGCCTTCACCGGCTCATGCGTTATCACGGGCCGCAAACTGGATTCCTGGGCTGTCACAGTCATGGGGCAAAGGACGCTCACCCACACGACCGAGAGCGCCGCAAACAACTGTCTCATCCCATGGCTCCCCTGCACATCTGTGTCGGTGGCTGCAGCGAAACACACGCTGAGCCGATTGCGCACATATACAGAATAATCAGTCGTTACGCAATGCTTCTGCAGGTGAAATTCTTGATGCGAGCCGGGCTGGCCAATAAGCGAAAACTGCGCCCAGTCCCAGCGCCACAAAAAACGGCACAAACACGACAAACCAGCCCAGGCTGAGCGGGGCATCGAACCGGCGTCCCGCAACCCCAAGAATGAGAAAGGCACAGGCCTGCCCCACGATGGAAGCGCAAATGGTAACGGCACAAGCCTCAAGCACGAACAGGACGGCGATGTCTCTTCCTGTCGCGCCCAGCGCCCGGCGGAGCCCGATTTCCCCCACCCGTTCACGTACATTGGCCACCATGAGACTCATGAGGGTGGTACCGCCCAGCGCAAGACACAAAAGCGCAATGCTGCCCCCAGCCAATCGCAAGGTTTGTTGCAGGCGTTTGACTCCCTGCAAAACGCGCTCCGGCGTCAGCACGGGGAACTGCGACACATCCCGTCCGGGCGCGCTGAGTATTCGCAACGCCGAAGGAAGAATGGCATGCACATCCACGCCTTGCGGCGCCTGGATGAATATGCTGTCCACCGACAGGCTTGATTCACGGTCCTGATCCTGCCAGGGACCATAACTGGTTCGCGGCACGAAAACCACGCGGTCGCCAACCACAAGACGCCGGTCCGTTCCACCCTCCTCCACCGCCCCGCCACCAACTTCCACCACGCCCACCACGCGGAACGGAACATCGGCCAGCGTAACGAAATCGCCGGAATGTTTATTCCATGCGCGGCTGAGCGGACCGCTGATCACAACATGCCGTTCACCGCCCAGCATATCGCGCGGATCAAGGAATCGTCCGTCCGCCAAGTTCCACCCACGCACGGTCAACAGCATCTCGTCCGTTTCTATAACGCCCACGAGATTGTCCGACCCCATCGCCTGCACGTCGTATCGCCGCATCGCGGAAACCCGACAGTCCTGCAATCCCGCGGCAAGCTGATCGAAATCTTTCAGCGACAAGGGGTGTCTCTGTTCGGCCGTTACATCCGTCGGCGCGGCCATCACGGCAACCACGTTGCCTCCGAGTTCACCGAGCAGCGCACGCGCACGCTCCTGTAATCCGCCCAGGATGGCCAACAGAACCGTCAACGAAGCAATCCCGATGAGTACAGCCAGAAACGAAAGGCCCACGCGGCCGGGCTGTGCCTTCACCGAATCCCAGATGTCGCGGATCAGCAAATTCCATTCCTCGCGCCAGTGCATGTTGCCTGCCGCGGACTCTTGATGAATGGCTTGCGTCTCCGTCATCGTCTATCCCCGGGAAGGATTTCCCGCATCCAGAATCGCTCCGTCACGACAGATGAAATGCCTCGATGCGTGGGATAACAATTCCTCGTTGTGCGTGACCATCAGAATGGTGATCCCCTGCGCGTTCAACTCGTCAAAGCACTTCATCACGCCTTCCGCCGAAGCGCGATCGAGATTGCCCGTCGGCTCATCGGCTACCAGGAGATACGGCCGTAATGCGACCGCCCGCGCAATCGCCACGCGCTGCATTTCCCCGGCGGAGAGCACACGCGCGGAACGGTCGCAAACGCCCTGCATCCCAACGATGGAAAGCGCCTCCATCGAACGATCCCGCGCTTCGGACGGACGGTGTTCCAAGTAGCGAAAACGGAAAAGCACGTTATCCAGCACCGTGCGCCCGGTCAGCAGATGGAAACGCTGGAAGACAACACCGATGCGATGCTTGCGGATTTCCGACATCCGGCGCTCGCTCAATGCGGAGACTTCTTCTCCATCGAAAAGCACGCGCCCTTCCGAGGGGTGTTCCATCAGGCACGTGATGTTCAGCATCGTCGTTTTACCCGAGCCGGAGGGGCCGGTGATGATGGCGAAATCACCAGGCATGATCACAAGGTCCACCGATCGCAGCACGCACACCATGCCCGCGGCCGAATCAAAAGACCGTCCGACCTTTTCAAGTTCAATGACTGCGTTCGCCGGGTTCACCTGACCACCACACGATCTCCTGCCTCAAGACCATTCAACACTTCCACCTGTTGATCGCCCGCCATGCCCAGTACAAGATCCCTTCTCTCCTGCTTTCCCCGCCGCAACACGTTGCACCACGGCGTTTCCCCGTCCCAATTCAGCGCCGCGCGCGGGATCGTCAAGGCCTGTGAATTGCCGTGAGAGAGGACATTGACGCGAACCGTCATCCCGGAGCGCAGGCGCTCGTCGGTGGCCTTGAGCCGTATCATGACCTGGAAATACTTCTGCCACGCGGGCCGGCCGGACACCTGTTGCGCCATGGAACCGACGTGCTCAACCTCCCCGTCCAACTTCAGATCGGGATATGAAACCGGCGTGACAACGACACGGCTGCCGATGCTGACCTTGGCGAGTTCCGCCTCGGGCACATTGCATTGTACGGTCGGGTCGGTCATGTCCGGCAAAACCATGAACGTCTGATTTCGGTACAGGGTATCCCCCACGCGTACCGTACGATACTCTCCACCCACATGAACCTGACGATACACGACAATCCCGTCCACCGGTGCCGTAACGATGCATGCATCCAGCTTTTCCTTTGCCATCTCCATTTCGAGTTCAGCGGATGCCAGCGTGGCCCGGGCGCGTTCCAGCGTGGATGGATGCAGATATTCTCTTGTCAGCTCCAGTTGATTGGCGAGATTGGACGCCAGTTTCCGCGCGGCCTCGACGCGAATTTCCTGCTGTTTCATTTCCTGCGCGGAAATCAACTCGTCCTCCAGCAGCTCGCGCGTATCCACGAGGTACTGCTCTTCCACCTCGCGCTGCACTTGCGCGTCGAGAAGCCTGCTTTCCAGATCCCGGATTTCCAGCGGCAGCCTGGCCTGCTCCAGGCTCTCGAACTCCGCGCGGGATAGCGTGAGATCGCGCTCAATCCGGACCAGGTCGCGTTCAATTTCCGATGCATCGAACCGCACGAGGATATCGCCCTGCTTCACAAAGCTGCCCTGGGGCACCAGTTCCTCGATCGTTACCGCGCCTCGGCCCTTGGACATAATGCTCTTCAACGACCGGGCCTCGAGCGTTCCCTCGTACGTGGACCAGACCTCGAACGGCTCCGGCTTGACCTCTACGCTTGTCACAGCCTGCTGCCTCCGGCCGCAGGAACTCGAACCAAGCTGAACGACGAGAAGCAATGCAAAGAGGAATGCGTTCTTTTTCATCAGAGGCCTTTCGATATCATCTCCGCGCGCGGTTTGAGTATTTCCGGACATTCGAGCAGGACTCCGAGTGTCCGGAGCAACCGATACGAAGTAATCATGGCATCGGATTGTGCGGCCAACATGCGGTTCTGAGCCTGGAGCAATCCGTCTTCCGCATCCGTCACGGAAAAGTTGTCGCCTTTGCCCATCTCAAACAAGCGTCTTGCCAGCACCGCGCGACTTTCGGCCAGCCGGTAGTTTCGCTCGGCCAGCGGCATGTCCGCGCGCGCTCTCTCATAGGCAGCGATCGCCTGTTGCACTTGTCGCTGTAGCGCGAAGTTGAGAATCACTTTTGTTTCCTGTGCCGTGGCTTCATTCAGGACCGCCTGGCGTAAAGCCGCCCGCTCGTTGCGACGCAGGATGTCGGCAGGGGCAACAGTGAAGCCGACGAACCAGGCATCCTTGTCGAGGCTCCGGCTCTCTGAGAAGTTATCCCCTTCTCCAAAGCGTTCGAAACTGGCAATGGCTTTCAGGTCCGGCAAAAGATTCTTTCGCGCAATCGCAACCCCTCGCGCCGCGTCCTCGCAATCCTGCATGACTTGCGCGAAATCCAGGCGATTATACATCGCTACGGCAAAGGCCGAATCGGCCTCCAGTTCATCCACTTCCGGAATGTCCGCGGATAAAGGAACAAATACCTGGTCCGGACCGAACCCCAGCAGGTCGGCGAACTCCGCGCGCAGCGAGGCCAGACGCTCACGGGATTGATTCAGGCGCGATTGCGCCTCCCCGTATTGCAGATCCACCCGAAGCACATCCACCCGGCTGGCTCGCCCCTGCCTTTCGCGGCCCTGCGTAAGCCGCAACAGTTTTTCGAGACGCACGAGCGCCTGCTCGTTAAAGGCCACCTGTTTTTCGAAAAGGAACAACTCCTCGTACATTTCGACGACGCGGATGACCATGTCCACTTTTCGCAATTCAAGCTCGCGCCATGCCGCCATCATCCGGCTCTCCGCGGCGGTGACCGGTTCACGGTTGATGAGGGGTCCGAATTGCTGCAATAACGATTGGGTGAGCCGGACGCGAACCCCGTTTCGATGATAATCTGCCGCCGTATCATAACTTCGCGCTTCGCCCGTGCCGTCCAATTCCGCAAGCGTTCCCCATGTATTCTTACGGGATGCATTCACCCCGTATCCCAGGCGGTCGCCGTCGCCGGTCCGCGACCATTCGCCGGATGGCTGGATATTCATTGCAAATGCCGTGCGCGTGTTTTCAAGCGCGATCTCCCGGGACTCCAGCGTGATAGCCGCAAGCTTCAGGGAGCGATTCTGGCGGAGCGCCATGTCTATGGCGGCCTCAAGATCAATTTCCTGTCCGGCCAGCGCCGATACGGCGGCCTGCAGAACGAAAAGGATGAATAGGCAACGCAATTTCATCGAACGCTCATCATAACCTGATTTACAGACACAAACAACCTGCGAAAGGTTCATAGTTGGTATTTGATCGAAGCGTCGCTCTAGGCTAACGTGTGTCACGGGAGAATGTGTCATGGAAGATCTCGTCAGGCAGTGGCTTGAAAGCATAGGCGAAGACCCCAAGCGGCAGGGCTTGCAGCGCACGCCTGAGCGCGTCGCGGAAGCATGGAAATATCTGACCCGCGGATACACCCAGGATGTCGAGCAGGTGATCAACGGCGCCATTTTTGAAGTCGAAGCCAACCACATGATCATCGTCAAGGACATCGAGATTTACAGCATGTGTGAACACCACATGTTGCCGTTCTTCGGGCGATGTCATGTCGGTTATATTCCGCGAGGCAAAGTACTCGGCGTCAGCAAGCTTGCGCGGGTTGCGGATATCTTCGCGCGCCGGCTGCAGCTTCAGGAGCGACTAACCAACCAGATCGCCCGCGTCATCATGGATACATTGAAGCCCGAAGGCGTCGGTGTCGTGCTGGAAGCGCGGCACCTCTGCATGATGATGCGCGGCGCGGAGAAACAGAACTCCTGCATGATCACTTCCGCCATGCTCGGCAGCTTCCACGATTCCATCGCCACCCGGAACGAATTCCTCACGCTCATCGGACATGAGCAGCGGGTGTGAGCGGGCTGCGGGATCAGATACGGGTGAGGGATTCGTGATGCGGGATGTTACCGTCCTGATAGAGCGAAATGTGCAGGGGGCCCATGTGTCGCTCCTTGTGGGTTCTGCATGGGCGGGGTTTGTTGGGTAACCTGTGAACATTGGCTCCTGCGGGGCAAGCCCGCAGGGGGCCATAATTCGATGCGAGGAAACCAGCGTGTTTTCAACAGCCCGTTACCCTTTCGGCACGTCGAAGGGCTAATCTTGAGCAAACTGCGAAGCAGTGCGCCGAAACTTCGGCGGCACAACGGAGTGCCGCCGAAGCGCTTATTGCATGAGCGCTGCAGCGCTCATGCAATAAGCGGGTTAAGGG
>Ga0334890_1001198_pt1 | contig 36747 bp, 22 predicted proteins | sample GraSluR1_MG_3_FD_207220 | JGI IMG/M metagenome (GOLD analysis project Ga0334890, IMG submission 207220) | Sludge microbial communities from methane-producing bioreactor in Wageningen University, Netherlands - Granular Sludge_31_08-R1 | ecosystem: Engineered > Bioreactor > Anaerobic >... | reverse complement strand
TGTTTGTAGTGACGCCGTGAGGCGTTATCACCCTTCGGTGGGAGATATGCCCTGACGGGCACACTACGAACGGCCCACCATCGCCAAGCCCTGCGGGCCCATGCGACTTCGCTGGGCGCAAGCTCCCGGGCGGCCACCGGCGGCTCTCTGTGCCCGACGTGGCCTCGCCCGGAAATCTTCACACACACCCTGCGTTGTGGGGAAGTCTCTTGGAGACAGGCTGCCTTATGGGACGGTCGACACGGTGATGGCGGCACAGGCGACTTTTTTCCGGCGAATCCGGGTGTGATGTGCTTGACATGTCAAACGTACGGCTTAAACTCTCGTATCAAGCCAGTATTTCGGAAACGAACGGCGAGGTCTCTGCGACTATAATTTCAGCATGCCGCGTTCGCGCAATGGAGGGAGCGGCCTGCAAATGCTACGACACAGAAGGTGAAGCCACTATGCGTGACCAATCGCAAAAGGGCCGGCCGGCCCGACAGAGGGCCAGTCGGGTTTGGCGCATCGCGACCAAGGCGATCATTGCCCTGGCCGCAGTCGGAGCGCTGGTGGCCATCGCCATGATGCCGCAGTCCAGTAGAGAGACGCCTCCTACGGAGGCTCCGCCGGTGAACGTCGCTGTGATGGAGATCATCCCGGAGGCAGAGCTTGCCGACACGTTCATTCTGCCGGCGGTGATCGAGCCGAACCGTGTGGTGACCGTTTCCGCCGAGGCGGCCGCATCCATCGATCGCATACCGCCGAAAGAAGGCGATACAGTGCAGAAGGGTGATCTGCTCGTCCAACTCAACGCAGACCTGATTCGGCCCCAGTTCGCGACCGCTGAAGCGAGGTACCAACGCGACCAGATCGAATACGAGCGGATGAAGTCACTCGTGAAGGACGATGCCGCCCCCCAGCAGGATCTGGACAACGCTGTGACGCAACTGGCAGCCAGTCGAGCGGCGTTCGAGGAGGCCCGGGCACGGCTGGACCGGACCCGGATCCTCGCTCCGTCTCACGGCGTGCTCAACAAGCTGTTCGTTGAAGAGGGAGAGTATGTCTCCTCCGGCACGCCCGTGGCCGATATTGTCCAGGTTGACATCGTCAAGGTAGCTGTCAGTGTGCCGGAGCGAGACGTGCCGTTCCTGGCGGTTGGACAAAGCGCCGAAATCCTTGCCCACGTCAGAGGGCGGGAAGAGTCGTCTGAGGGGGCGATCGCCTTCATCAGCAGAGTCGCCGATGAGCGGACCCGATCCACCCGTATGGAGATCACGCTGCCCAATCGGGACGGACAATTGCACAGCGGGCAAATCGTTCGGGCACGTCTGACCCGGCAGGTGCTCGAAGATGCCGTCCTGGTTCCACTCCTGGCGGTCATCCCCATGGAGACCGGTTATGCAGTCTATGTGGTCGAGGACGCCAAGGCGGTGCGGCGCGACGTGGAGCTGGGCCTGATCCGAGGCGACCGCATTCGAATCATCAGCGGCCTGCAGCGCGGTGATAGGTTGATCGTTGTCGGCCATCGGTTTGTGGCCCCGGGACAGGACGTGCGGGTGGTCCCCGGGACGTTGGAAGGCGGGCAGGATCTGTGATTCTCACCGAGTACGCCATCCGCAATCGGACCACGGTGGCCGTGCTGGGCGTGATCATCGTTCTGCTTGGCTCGTTCAGCTATGTAATGCTGCCGCGCGAGGCGTTCCCTGACATCCCGATCCCCTTCATTATGATTACAACGACGTATGAGGGGGTCTCGCCGGAGGACGTCGAAAGCGCCGTGACGATGAAGATCGAGAAGGAGCTGACCGGCATCAGCGGCGTCAAGGAAATCCGCTCCACAAGTGCCGAGGGGATGTCTCTGATCAGCGTGGAATTCGATCCCGACGTACCCTCCGAGGTGGCGCTGCAACGGGTGCGCGACCGCGTTGATCTGGCCAAGGGCGAACTGCCCGGCGAGGTGGAGGATCCGGTGATCCGGGAGATCAATCTCGCGGAATTCCCCATCATGCAGATCAGCATCTCCGGCGACGTTTCCCCCTTCCAGCTCAAGGAGATTGCCGATGCCCTGGAGGATCAGCTCGAGATGGTCCCGGGGGTGCTCCGGGCCGACGTGCGAGGCGCTCTGGAGCGGGAGATTCGCTTGGAGATCGACCCGGACCGCGTGGCCAAATACAACTTGACGATCCCGGAGATCCTGGCCCTGATCCCTTCGGAGAACGTCAATATCTCGGCCGGCGGGCTCGAAACGCCGGGCACCCGGTTCAACGTTCGCATTCCGGCCGAGTTTGTCAGTCCCGAAGATGTGGACCATCTGCTGCTGGCGGTTCGCGACGGCCGGCCGATCTACTTGGCCGACGTGGCGACAGTGCGCGACACCTTCAAAGACCGCACCAGCTACTCTCGCCTGAACGGGGCCGACAACGTGACAGTGGCCGTGCAGAAGCGCGTCGGCGCCAACGTCGTACACGTCTCGGACTATATCCGTGCCGTTGTCGACCGGGCGCAGGCGGAGGTCCCAGGCGCCATTCAGTTCGACATCATCTTCGACATGTCGAAGTACATCCGCAACATCGTCTCCGACCTGGAGAACAACGTCGCCTCGGCGCTGATTCTGGTGGTGGCGGTCCTGGTGCTGTTTATGGGCTGGCGGCCGAGCACCATTGTGGCGATGATTATCCCGCTGAGCATGCTGGTCACGTTCTTTCTGATCCAGGCGCTGGGGTACACGCTGAATATGATCGTGCTGTTCAGTCTGATCCTCATGCTGGGCATGCTGGTGGACAACGCGATCGTGATCGTCGAGAACATCTACCGGCACGTGCAGCTCGGCTACCGACGCATCGAGGCGGCGCGTCTCGGGGCCGCCGAAGTGGCCTGGCCCGTGATCACCTCGACGTTCACAACGATCTGTGCGTTTTTGCCCCTGATTTTCTGGCCGGGGATCATGGGCGATTTCATGAAATACCTGCCGATTACGCTGACCATCGGCCTGCTGGCCTCGCTGTTTGTGGGACTGGTGTTCAACCCGGTCATCTCGTCGATCTGGGCCGGGCGCGCCCGCGAGAGGCGCGAACGGGACCACTGGTTCCTGCGGGGATACCGTCGCATACTGCACCTGGGTCTGATGAACACCGGTACAACCCTGTTCCTAGCCGTCTGTCTGCTGGCGAGCATGACGATGCTCTATGCCAAGATCGGTGAAGGGACCGAGTTTTTCCCCGAGGGCGATCCGGAACGGGCATTCATCAGCGTACGCGCCCCGCAAGGCACGAACATTCGTGAGACCGATCGCCTCGTTCGCACGATTGAGCAGCGCATCGAGCCGTACACCCCCTGGATCGAAAACATCATCACCAACGTCGGCTCCGCCAGTGCCGGCTTTGACCTGATGGCCAGCGCCGGCGGTCCCCATCTGGCCAACATCACGCTGGTCTTCCCGGACTTCGTCATCCGCGAACGGCCCTCAATGGAGATCATCGCCGAGATTCGTCAGGCGATTGCCGATATCCCCGGCGCCGAGATCAAAGTCGAACGCGAAGAGGATGGCCCGCCCACCGGAGCGCCCGTGACCGTACGCATCATCGGGGAGGATTTCAAGAAGCTCGAGCAGCTCAGCGAGGAGGCCAGACGGATGATCGCCGACGTGCCCAACCTCGTGAACCTGCAGAGCGATCTGGAAGCGACGCGCCCGGAACTCGCATTCACCGTGGATCGTCGCGTCGCGGGTTTGCTGGGTGTGGATCCCTTGACCGCAGGCAATTTCCTCCGGATGGCCGTCCTCGGCACGAAGGTCGGCACCTATCGCCAGTTCAACGAGGAGTACGACATTACCGTCCGCCTGCCCTTGGAGCACCGCGTCAATGTTGACGACCTGTACAGACTGCAGGTGCCCAATCCCGCCGGCGACGCCGTTTCGCTCGTTTCTCTCGGCCGTTTCGAGTACCAAGGGGGATTCGGCACCATCAACCGTGTCAACCAGAACCGCGTTGTGACGCTCACTGCCGATACCGAAGGCCGCCTCAGTTCCGACGTTCTGGCCGACGTTCAGGATCGGCTCGCCGAGTTGCAGCTGCCCGCTGGATACGAGATCCGCTATGCGGGGGAACAGGAGACCGAGGAGGAATCACGAGAATTCCTTGGGCGGGCGTTCCTGATTTCCATCCTGCTGATCACCCTCGTTCTGGTGGTTCAGTTCAACTCGCTGATTGTGCCTGTCATCATCATGACGACGGTGGTGCTGTCGCTGATCGGGGCGCTGATCGGACTGCTGGTCTGCAGGCTGCCGTTTGGGATCATCATGACCGGCGTGGGAGTCATCAGTCTGGCCGGTGTGGTAGTCAACAACGCCATCGTGTTGCTTGCTTACACGCGACAGTTGCAGGCCCAGGGCATGGATCTGGTCCCTGCAACCGAGGAGGCGGGCCTCACACGGCTTCGGCCCGTCTTGCTGACGGCCCTGACCACCATTATCGGTCTGCTGCCCATGGCGATCGGTATCTCCTATGATTTCCACACCCTCAGTTGGGCCACCCGCAGCGAATCGGCCCAGTGGTGGCGCAATATGGCGGTCGTCGTCATCTTCGGCCTGGCCTTCGCGACGATCCTGACGCTGGTCGTTGTGCCCTCGCTCTATGTGATGCTCGTCCGCCTGACACAGAGGCTCGGCTTCGGGCGCGAGGACGCCGAAGAACCGTCTGCGGACCCAAAGTCCAAGGTCGCACCCACCTGAGCGTGGGCAAACAGACGAGGCCGTGGGTTGTCGCACCCCACGGCCCCGGTCGCGATGTAACTCCGGAGGGAACGGAGATTACTCCATGTTGCAGTCGCGCTTCCCGATGCATGTCGGGCTCTGCTCTTGTTGTGTCTACAACGTAGTGCCGTACCTCACCCATCTCGTAACACCCCTTTTTCAGCCGTGCCGCAGGAAGACGTATGGCCTGTGGTGGAAAGAAGAAGCCCTGACCCTCACCGGTGGAGAGGGCAGGGCCTGTCGTGTCCTGGACCAAACCGGCCGGGCCTATTGCATGGCGTCTCCGGTTATCTGAACATCGTCGATATTCCACCCGGCATAGGTGACCGAGTCATCCGTCGGACCGAGGCCCCATCGGAAATAGAGCGTCGCCTGCCCATCGCCAACGGACGAGGGCACGAGGTATTCGACGAACCGCCATGAGTCGTCGGAGACCTGTGAACGGCCGCCCGTCCAGAGGTCGAACCAGTCAAGGCCGTCGTTGGAGACCTGGATGCATGCGTGGTCGTAGGGTGTTTCGACGCCCAACCAGCGCCAGAAGCCCAGCCGAATGTTGGCGTACCCTTCGCAGTTGACCGGCCCCATCGTGGCGTAACGGGTCTCGGCCAGGTTGTTCTCATAGTCCCCGTCGAGGGCGTATCCGATCACGTTCTGTCCGGTGCGACCGGAGGTTGGGTCGCCATGCCAGGAGCCGCGGCCCGTGGGGGTGCCCCAGGCCCATCCTTCGTCGAGCTGCCAACCGGGGTCGGTGTCCATGTTGGCCCAGTAGATTGCGTCGGGCATCACGGTGACCTCGAAGCTTCGGCTGTTCTGGTGGATGCCGTCGGAGACCAGGAAGGAGAACCGATACGTCTGGAAAGCCTGAGCGACCGTGGGTTTCCAGGTGACGGTCAACGTCTCTTCGTTGAACAGGGCCCCTTCGGGCATCGCGCCGACGACGAAATGCAGAGGGCGATTGTCCGGGTTCGACGCGCGCAATTCCAGCAGGAACCTCTCTCCCGGCCGGATCTGTTGCGGCGCATCGCTCAGATCGAGCGTGGGGACCTTTACGGCCCAGGCGGAGTTCTGCGGATTGCCTCTGGCGGCGCCCCAATCGATCGTATCGGGATCGGTTCGACCGGGCATGTCCACGACGTGGAAGCGATAGTCGTAGCCGCCGACCAGGATCTCCAGATCGCCGTCCTGATCGAGGTCGGCGATCGTCGCCGTGCAGTCGATCTCGGTCGGCAGTGTCAGCATGGGGAATCCGGTTGCGGTCGAGCCATCCGGTTTCCAGGCAATCAGCCGGGCGCCCGCCGAGCCGACGAGGATCTCCTTCTGCCCGTCGCCGTCGATGTCAGCGATCAGAGGCGCGCTGTTGCCCGGATGGCCCATAACGGTCTTCGGGAACCCGGCTTCGGTCAGTTGGCGGCCCGCATGATCCAGGGCGTAGACCCGAGTAAACGAGTAACCGTCGGACCGGACGTGGCTATTGACGAAGATCTCCTTTCGCCCATCGCCGTTAACATCTCCAACGCTCAACCCGCCGGCAGTGTCGAACCCATCGCTCAGTTGCGTCTTCCACAGAGTGCTGCCATCGACGCTCACTACCTGGACGCCGTCCTCCGTGCAGAAGATCAACTCGGACTGCCCATCGCCGTTGAGATCGGCGACGACGGGCCCCTTGCGGCTGCCCCCTCGCCATCGTGCGATCTGTTGGCCCTGATGATCGAGGATATACGTGTACAGGCTGCTGACGCCGGGGCCGTACCCGCAGAAGGCGATTTCCGCCTTGCCGTCGCCGTCGAAGTCGGCCACGGTGATCGGGCTCTCACAGACGTAGCGCCGCTGCCAGAGCGGCGTGCCGTCGCCCTTGAGCGCGTGCAACGCGGCTGAGTCGGCCGATTGGTAATCGAGGGCAATGATGACCTCGCTGGCGCCGTCGCCATCCAGGTCGGCCAGGACGGGATAGCCGACGATGCTGCCGTACCACCCGCCCAGGGGAATGGGCCAGCCGTCAACGGACTCGCCGGTTTCAACGTGCCAGGCGCAGACGATCCCATCGTAGTTGCACGTGCCGACGATCTCGTAATCGCCGTCGCCGTCGATGTCTCCGACCGCGCAAAGGGGCGGCTCGTACGCGAAGGTCAGCAGTTTCGGCCAACCGGGAAGGGCCGTGCCGTCTTCCCGCCAGATCGCAAGTCGCGGGTCACCCCAGAGCGTGTCCCACGCGATCGAGGATTGGATGATCTCATTGCGTCCGTCCCCGGTGACGTCCATGCAAATCGGACCACCGTAGAACTGATCGTCGGGCGGATAGGGTATGGTTTTCGGCATTGGCCAAGGCGTCTGGCTCGGCGCCGCTTCGACACCGGCGACCTTTCGGTCGCTGTGGATGGCTCCGTCGCTGGTCACGGTCAGTCTCAGTTCATAGGTGCCGGGGCCGGGATTGGGCAGTGAGAGTCGGACGAGCCCGTCCGAGTTGGTCGGAACGACGTCTTCGGCGACCAAGGTCCAGTTGTACGCGCTGTAATCGCTGTACTCAAGGCGATAGGTGTCCCCATGAACAAACAGGAGCACCTCGATCGTATCGACGTCCCGCGGGAGGGACTCGTTGTGTCGGGGGGTGACGATCTCACCGAGAGGATGGCTTCGATCGGCCGCTTGAAGGGCCCTGTAGGCATTGACCCGTCCGATCCCAATGTAGCCGAGGTCAGGATCGGCCGATCCGTAATAGATGGGATCGGCCGTGTTTTCCAGGATGGCGCGGAGTTCGATGTGGGTCAGTTCCGGCCGGTGGGCCAGCACAAGGGCGGCGACGGCGGCGACGTACGGCGCCGAGAAGGACGTTCCGGCGGTGGCGATGTATTCGCCGTTGAGATCGGTTGTCACAATATCCGTCCCGGGCGCTGCGATGTCCACCCAGGCGCCGAACGTACTGTGGCTGGTCTTGGCGTCCTCGCCATCCGTCGAGGCGACGGCCATGACGTTGTAGTACCCGGCCGGGTAGAAGATATCATCCGTGGCCGAATTGCCGGCGCTGGCGACGAGCAGAACGCCCTGGGCGAAGGCGTTGTCAATGGCTTCCCGCAGGATGGGGTCATCCACCCAATCCGGTTCGTCGGCGCCTGCGCCGAAGCTCATATTCACAATATGGGCGCCGTTGGCCGCGGCATAGTCCAGAGCCTCGGCCACCTCAGCCGTCGTGATCTCGAGGCTCACCCGCAGCGGCATGATGCTGCACTGCCAGTTGACTCCACAGACGCCTTCGCCATTGTCGCCAACGGCCGCGATCACGCCGGCCACCATCGTCTCATGGCCTTCAATCCCGTTGGGGGCCGACGTCGGCGCCACCTGATTGTTCTGCCGTTCGAAATTCCACCCATGCACGTCGTCGATATAGCCGTTGCCGTCGTCGTCGATGCCACTGTCGGGGATCTCGCCGGGATTCGTCCAGATGTTGTCCTTCAGATCGGGGTGATGGATGTCGACGCCCGTGCCCAACACCGCCACCACAACATCTCGGCTGCCGGTTGAGATACCCCAAGCGTCGATCATCTGGATCAACCGATGGGCGTACTGGTCGGCGAACTCCGGATCGTTTGGCACCCGGCATGGACGATAGATGTAGTTCGGCTGTGCGGATTCCACCTCGGGGTCGTCGCGAAGCTGCGCGCAGATCGCCTCGACGTCGCCCTCCGTCCTGATCAGGTGAAACGGCCGTGTGGGGCGTCTCCGCGATTCGCCTCTGGCGCCGACGCTGCGAAACACCGATCTCTGGATCTCCACTCGATGACGTTTCTGGAGACGTTGCAGGACACCGTCGTCCTTTGCGGCGGCCGTTTCACCGGCCACCGCTGTGTCCGCTCTAAGTCTGACAAGGATCTCGCCCGGGACATATCTTGCGTTGGCGGCTGAGCCCACCATCCCGGCCGCCTGATCCAAATCAGCAGCCGGCAGGGGTATGGTTGCCCACAAGGACACCACGACCCAAGCAGCCGTTGCCACCAGAGTCCTGTTCCAGTTGTGTGTCTTCATGTGCACGCGCCCTTTCGTTGTTTCGCCACGGATTTCCCGGTTGGGTTCAAGGGGTTCCGGGCCTCCTCGGGCGCAACCGAGATGGGAATGCGCGACACGTGCCATGCCGACGACTCCTGACATCGCGTGAAACCGAGAACAGATCCTCGTCCCTCCTACGCACTGATTCTCAGATCGCTTCTGCGGACCAAAGATTGCCTCCTCGTCTCCCGGCCCAGAACCATATAGATGCGATTATACCCAACTGAGGCGGCAGGGTCAAGCTGAACAAACGATCGTAGAGAAGCGTCTACGGAACGTGCCGTTCGGCGGACCGGGGCACTTCATAGTAGATATACGTGCTGGTTCGCGAGGGCCCGAGACTGATGATGTCGCCGTGTTTGAGGATGGTTCCCGGACCATCCGGGGTCACTTGTGCGTCATTGACAAATGTGCCGCACGTGCTGTTCAGGTCAGATACGACCCGGCGGGGACCCGCATCGGTGGCGCGCAGCGCCACGCGGGCGTGGTTCCGCGAGACTTCCCGGGGTACGAAGTACAGCGTATCGATGGCCCAGTAGTCGGGCGCCGATGCGGTTGGAGGTTCCAGGACAGTGGAGGGACGACCGAGCACGATGTCCTGATCGTCCAGCGAGATGATCCCCACAGTCGATGGTCCGGTCCCGAGGAGGTAGTGTCCCGGCCCCAGACGGCGCAGGGCCGCTTGGATCTCGCGGATCCGGTCGGTCTGATCGCTGCTCATGATGAACTCAATCTCTCTGAGCCGAGAGATCCGGATGAGCTTGTCGATGGTGACAAATAGCGGGTCGGCCTCGTCCATGATACGATTGCCTCCAAGAGCCTCTGCGATGCGAACACGTCGCTTTCCAGATCGGCGACCGATGTGGACGCATGCCACTGTCGCCGGCCGCGCCCGTGACAATAATGGGAGGGTCGCGAGGGGTCAATCCGGGAGACGGCAAAAATCTGCAGATTCTCGGCCGCTTGCGATGTGGGTGAAAAAGGGTTCCACACAACGCAAGCGATTCCACGGTGTCGGATTCCAGTTGAAAACAGGCCTGACCTGGGCATAATGGCCTTCTGACTATGCCAACAGCATTGATTTGAGGACACGACCATGACATGGCACTTGCAACGGACCGCACTCTCCATGCTCCTGGGCCTTCTGCTGCTGTCGGCGAGCTGCTCTCGTCCCCCGTGGCATTCCAGCGGCAGGCGTGCTGAGAAGCCAACCCTCGATCCCGGGCCCGGCGGCGTCACGGAATCGACCCGGAGCATTCCGGTCGCCTATGACGTCGACGTTCTTGTCGTCGGCGGCAGTTCGGCAGGCGTCGCCGCCGCGGCCGCCGCCGCACAGAACGGGGCCAGAGTCTTCCTGGCCGCCCCGCGACCCTATCTGGGAGAGGACCTCTGTGCGACGTATCGCCTCTGGCTCGAACCCAGTGAGGAGCCTCGCTCGGACCTCGCCAGGGCCCTGTTCGCCGAGCCGGAGGTCGCTCGCCAGTTGGACAACGCCCTTCCATTCACCTACGAGGCGAACATCCCCTCAGCCGACCTCCACAAGGACACCGATCCTCCGTCGGTCCTGACCGATGGCAAGTGGCACAGCGCTGTGACGCAGAGCGTCCAATACGATGGCAACGCCACCATTACCACCGACCTGGGCGACGCGCAGCGAATTCGTCGCGTCCGCATCATGGCCTATCAACGCGACAACGACTTCGAGGTGGACACCATCACCATCCACGTCAGCCGGGATCGGAAAGGCTGGAGCCGGGCCGCTGTGATCAAGAACGGCAAACTCGGCCACGGTTCGTTCGAGCAATCCCCCATCGAATTGTCGGCCTGGCTCGACAGCACCGCCCGATACGTCCGGCTCAGCATCCAGAAATCACCGGCGGCTCGCCGCATTCTGCTGGGCGAGATCGTGATCGAGAAGCCGCCGGGACCAAAGTCCCCTTCCTCCGATCGAATCCCGCCGACCCCCATGCAGGTCAAGCGAGTCCTTGACGATGCCCTGCTCGATGCGGGTGTCGAGTTCCTTTATGGCTGCTACGCCACCGACGTACTGCGCGACGAGAACGGCCGCCTGGCGGGGATCGTGATGAGCAACCGCTCCGGCCGGCAGGCGGTCAGGGCCAGAATCATCATCGACGCGACGGACAGGGCCGTGGTCGCGCGAATGGCCGGCGCTGCGTTCGACCCCTACCCAATGGGCTGGCACACCTTCCAGCGCACCGTGGTCGGTGGAACGATTCGGCAGGACGAGTACATGGAAGCTCGCCGACTGCCCACGCCGGTCCACACCGCCGATGGACGGACTTACGAGGCCGTCGAGTATACCCTGAAGATTCCGATGGAGGACGGTTCGTTCGCCTCCTTCGCCAACGCCGAGCAGATCGCCCGCGACAAGACCTGGAGCACCGGCCAGGTGGATTGCTCGGAGACGTTGTTCCAGATCCCGCCGGACCGAATGAAGGGCAAGTCCCAGGAATGCTGCACGTGGCCCGGCGCCGACAACGTGTCTCTCGATGTGTTCCGGCCTGAACGAATCGAGCGGCTGTTTGTACTGGGAGGCTGCGCCGACGTGGCCAGGTCAGTGGCCGAGAGGCTGCTGCGCCCGCTCGAACTGATCGCCGTCGGCGAGCGCATCGGCCAGACCGCCGCCATCGAAGCCCGCGCCCTACTGCCGACCAAGAACGCCACCGTCGTCGGTTACCAGATTATCCCGACTGCTCCAGGGGATATTCGAGAGGATACCGCCTGGCTGCGGCCGGACCTGCAACAGGCCGGTACGGTCGAGGCCACGGACCGGACGATCCCGATCCTGGGCCGCTATGACGTGGTCGTCGTTGGGGGCGGCACGGGGGGCGCGCCGGCCGGCATTGCCGCCGCGAGGCAAGGCGCGCGGACGCTGGTCATCGAGTATCTCCACGGCCTCGGCGGCATCGGCACAATGGGCCTGATCGGCAGATACTGGTTCGGCTATCGCGAAGGGTTCACAAAGGAAATCGATCAGGGCCTGGCCGAGTTGGGCGGCCAAGCCGAAGGCAAGAGCGGACAGGGCCAGGCCTGGGACAGCCAGATCAAGATCGAGTGGTATCGGCGCGAGCTTCGCAAGGCCGGTGCCGACATCTGGTATGGGACACTCGGCTGTGGCGCATTCGTCGAGGGCAACCAGGTCAAGGGTGTCGTCGTGACCACACCCCATGGACGCGGCGTGGTCCTCGCCCGGGCGGTCGTGGATTCCACCGGCAGCGCGGCAATCGCCGTCGCGGCAGGCGCCGAGTCCATCTATATCGACGGCAGCCACATCGCGGTCCAGGGGACCGGACTGCCCTACTGGGAGCCGGAGGCACGGTACACCAACACCGACTACACCTTCATCGACGACATCGACATCCTGGACACGTGGCATGCGTTCCTGGCCGGCCGCAGGAAATTCGCGAACCGATACGACCTCGGACAGCTTATCGACGCCCGCGAACGCAGGCAGATCGTCGGGGACTTCTTCCTCATGCCGATGGATGTCTACCTCGATCGCACGTTCGGCGATTCGATCGTGCGGGCCCACAGCAACTTCGACACGCACGGCTTCACGATTCACCCGATGTTCATGCTCAAGCCACCGGACCGCGAAGCCCTGTCATGTTATGTCCCTTACCGCTGCCTGCTGCCCAAAGGGATCGAGGGCATTCTCGTCACCGGTCTCGGCGTCAGCGCCCATCGGGACGTAATGCCGGTGATCCGGATGCAGCCGGACATCCAGAACCAGGGCTATGCCGCCGGACTTGCCGCAGCAACGTCCGTCCGGACCGCCCGGGGCTTCCGCCAGATCGACGTACGCCAGTTGCAGCGGCATCTCGTCGAAAAAGGCAACCTGCCTGAGGAAGTGCTCACGCAGGAGGACTCCTTCCCCCTGCCAAGGGAAACGGTCGAGCAGGCCGTCCACACCGTGACCGAAGACTTCAAGGGCATCGAGATCATCTTCACCCAGCCGGACACGGCCCTGCCATTGCTTCGCGAGGCATACAGAACGGCGCAAGCCGACGAGAACAAACTCACATATGCCCACATCCTGGGCATCATGGGCGACGGCGTCGGCACCGCGACGCTGGCTCAGGCCGTCAGGCTGCGCGATTGGGACGAAGGCTGGAGATTCACGGGCATGGGCCAGTTTGGCCCGAGCATGAGCCCGCTGGACAGTCTCATCATCGCCCTCGGCCGGACGGGACGCGCAGAGGCCCTTGGTCCCATCATCGAGAAGGTCGCCCAACTCGGCCCCGACCATGCGCTGTCACACCACCGGGCCGTGGCGATGGCGATGGAGGCCCAGCGCAAACCATCGGCTGCCAAGGCATTGGCCGATCTGCTCCGTAAGGACGGCATGACCGGGCACGCCTTTACGGACATCCATGCCGTCGCGGCGACCATCCCGGCAAGTCCCGTCGATACCTCCACCCGCGAGGTTTCGTTGCGGGAGTTGATCCTGGCCCGCGCGCTCTACCGCTGCGGCGACGACAACGGCCTTGGCGAGCGCATCCTGAGAGAGTATGCTCGTGACCTGCGCGGCCACTACGCCCGTCACGCGATGGCCATTCTGGAAGAGAAACCTGGACGCCGCATGTGAGACGTCCGCCATATCGGAGATACAAACGGAACAAACATGCAACCGCTGGAACCGTAAAGGAGGCAAGAGATGGCAGGAGAATATCGGTTTTCATTTGGGCCGTGGAACATCCATGAAGGCGGCGATCCATTCGGGCCGACGGTCCGGACCACCGTCAAGTTCGCCAAGAAGCTCAAGCTCTTCAAGAAGCTCGGCTTCGAGGGCGTGCAGTTCCACGACGACGACGCCGTACCCGATATGGACAAGCTCAGCCCCAAGGAGATCGTCAAGAAGGCCAAGGAAGTGCGCAAGATGCTGGCCGACGAAGGGCTGGTGGCCGAATTCGTGGCGCCGCGTCTGTGGGAAGATCCGCGTACGATCGACGGCGGCTATACCTCCAATGACCCCGAGTGCCGCAAGTACGCGCGCGACCGCAGCCGCCGGGCCATCGATATCGCCGCGGCCCTGAAGACCGATCTGATCGTCCTGTGGCTGGCGCGCGAAGGCACGTACATGCGCGAGGCCAAGGACAGCAAGGTCGCCGTGGACCGCCTCGTCAAGGCGATTGACGACATGCTCGCCTACAACAAGGACATCAAGATCGCCATCGAGCCCAAACCCAACGAGCCGATGGACCAGGCCTACATCCCGACGACCGGCCACGCCATGGCGCTGGGTTACCTGACCAGGGACGCCAGCCGCGTCGGCGTGAACATCGAGACCGCCCACGCGATTCTGGCCGGCCTCGATCCGTCGGACGAGATGGGCTTCGCCCTGGCCTACGACAAGCTCTACACGGTGCACCTGAACGACCAGAACGGCCTGAAGTTCGACGAGGACAAGAGCTTCGGTTCGGTCAACCTGCGCCGGGCCTTCAACCAGGTTCGCATCCTCGACAAGTACGATTACGGCAAGAAAGGCGAGTTCGTCGGCCTCGACGTCAAGGCCGTGCGGACGCAGAAGCAGAAGGTCGCGACCAAACACCTCAGCAACAGCCGGACGATCTTCCTGCGGCTGGTCGAGCTGGCCCGAAGCCTCGACGAAGGCCGGGTCGAGAGCCTGATCGCCGAACGCGACTACGAAGAGCTGGACCTGCTCATCATGAACCACCTGCTCGGCAAGTGAGCCGGCCAAACTCTGAACGAGAGGAACCATGAGTGACGACAAAGTGGTCTTGAGTCTCGGCGCCCACCCGGACGACGCCGAGTTCATGTGCGCCGGGACCTTGGCCCTGCTTCACCAGCGAGGCTGGCAGGTCCATATCGCGACGTTTACGCCGGGCGATTGCGGCACGATCGAGTACAGCCGGGAGGAAATCAGCCGGATTCGCAAGAGCGAGGCGGCCAAGGCGGTCAGCCTCCTCGACGGCGAGTATCACTGCCTGGAGTGCGACGACGCGTTCATCATGTACGATCGGCCGACCTTGGTCAAAGCGATTGCACTGATACGCAAGGTCCGGCCCAAGATCGTCTTCACGCTGAGTCCATCGGACTACATGGTCGATCACGACATGGCCAGCAAGCTGACGCAGTCGGCGTGCTTCTGCTGCGGCATTGTCAACATCGACACGCCCGGCGCCGAGCCCTTCGAGCCGATCCCCCACCTCTACTACGCCGATCCGGTCGAGGGCAAGGACAAGTTCGGCGCCCAGGTCCCGCCGGGCACCATCGTGGACGTCACCGGCGTCATGGACGTCAAGACGAAGATGCTCGTCTGCCACGAGAGCCAGCGCAACTGGCTGCTGGCGCATCACGGCATCGACGAGTACACCGAACAGATGAAGAAACTCGGCCGCAAGCGCGGCGCCGCCATCGGCGTCGAGTTCGCCGAGGGGTTCCGCCAGCACCTGGGGCACGCCTACCCGCAGGACAACCTCCTCAAGGCCGAGCTGGGCGATCTGGTTCATACGAAATAGGGGAACAATCATGGGCAGAAAGCACAGTCTCCTGGCCCCGGACTGGTGGGACTACACGACGCTCGACGACGCAATCCTCAACGAAGCCGCCCGGCTCACCGCCGAGGACATGGCGGGCCTGAGCCGGGATGGGTTTCGGGTCGTCTTCTACGAGACGCTGGAGGATTTCTATCTGGCCGAGGCCCTCGAATACGTCACCGCCTGGAAACAGGCGACGGCGGACAACCCCGTCGGCGTCTGTGGACCGATCGGACCGACCGAGCAGTTGCCGCTTGTGGCAAGACTGGTCAACGAGCTGGGCCTGAAGCTACGGGATGCACATTTCTGGGGCATGGACGAGTGGTACATGAACGGCGCCGAGGTGCCCGAAACGCACCCACTGTCGTTTGCCAAGGCGGACAAGGAACTGTGCCTCGATCGCATCCGGCCCGAATTGCGGATGCCCGAGTCCAACCTGCACTTCCCCAAAGCTGAAACCTCGGCGTATATCCAGAGCTGGGACGGCGTCCGATGCGCCGTCATGCAGGGCGGCCAGGGCGACATCAAGCACTGGGCCTTCAACGACCCCGTTCGCCGGCAAGGCCCGTACGAAGACCGTCCGCCGACGCCGCAGGAGTACCGGCAACTGACCACCCGCATCGTGGACCTGCATCCGGTGACCGTGATGCAGAACGCACGCACGAGCGGCGGTGGCGTCGTGACCAGCGTACCGATCCAGGCGATCACCGTGGGCCCCGTCCAGACGTGGAAGGCCGAGAAGGTCTCGATTTGGCAGGCGGGCACGCACGACAATCCGTTCGGGATGCGGCTAACCACCCTAATGATCGCCAAGAAGCTCCCTGACAGTGCCGTGCCCATGTCGTTGCTGGCCGACCACCCGAACGTGCAATTCAACTTCTACCGGCCCGCCATCGGCACGTGCCAAGCGGAAATGCACTGAGGCCAAACGGCAGAAGGAGATACCATTGATGGCGGTAGATGTCCTGATCCTCAATACAGCGGTCGCGGACCTGCGCCGGGCCGATTTCGAATTCGCCGACCGGCTCGTGGGCAAAGGCGGCCTGGCCAAGTGCAAGACCGAGGACATGCCCGACTACTCGCAAGAGCAAATCGAGCAATGGATCGACGAAGGCGCCACCGCGGGCGGGCCGGGCAACACCGCCCCGCTGATCGCGCGGACCGGCCTGAGGGTCGCCGTCGGCGTCAATCTCGGAAAAGGCCATTACGACGGACTCGACGCGCAAGGCCGATTCTTCCACGACACCCTCGTCGCCAACGGCGTCGATATGTCGGCGACTTACGTTCATCCCACACTGCCGACCGGGACAACGTTCATCCACAACCCCAAAGGCGACGACCGGGGCGGCATCGCCTATTTCCCCAACGCCAACAACGACTTCGACTTTGCGATCTTCCACAAGGCCGTCGAACGGCTCGAACCCCGCGTGGTCTATTACATGTACTCGGGCCTGTCCGACCGGGGCGACGCCAACGAAGGCCGCGATCTGGCCGAGTTCATCCGCTGGTGCCGAAGTCGAGGCGCGCTGACCATCGCCGACAGCCACACACTGACGGGCGACCCGCATCGACTGATCGCCGAGGGCAAACCCGTCGCCGAATATCGCCTGCTCGAACCGCTCCTGCCGGAGCTGGACGTGTTCTTCACCTCCTCGGATGAGGCGAAGCTCATCGAGAACACACTGGGCGAACCGCGCGACTGGACGCAGTTTGACGAAAGCCGGAACAACACCCATTTCCTCGAGTTCCTGACGAAGAGGTACTGGCACAATGACGGGCGAACGCGCCTCTTCGGCGTGACCGTCAGCAACGGCGCCTATGAAGTGCACCGCTGCCCCGACGGCCGAACCGGTGTACCGACGAAGATCACGTCGCGGTTCCTCAGTGGCGAGGTCATCGATCTCGTCGGCGCCGGCGATTCCTTCCGTGCCGGGCTGATTACCTATCTTGCGAAGAACCTCGACGCGTTCCGGGCCGGCAACGCCGATTTTACCCAGGCCGTACAGGCGGGCAACCTCTTCGCGTCGCTGTTCATCAAGGCCCCGCTCGACGACCGCTACGCCAACATCAAGCCGTACGACAAGATGCTCCGCGTCCTGCAAGCCGACAAGAACTTCGACAGCTTCGAAGCCCTGCAACAGGCGCTGAATTGATTGGGAGTGAATTGAAATGGCACAGAAGAAGACGTCGTTCGACTGGCAGGACAGAGTGGGCAATTCTGCGCAGGTGGGCGGGATCGAGACCAGCGTCCTGGACAACGGACTGGGCAAAGGCACGCGAATCGCGTGGATCAATACAGGGGCCGGGCTGCGTTACAAGGTCGTCATCGATCGGGCGCTGGATATCGTGGACGCGTTCCACAACCAGCACAGCCTGGCCTGGCTCAGCCACGCCGGCGTGACCGCCCCGCGCCCGGACGCCAACGAAGGCATCGAATGGCTCTGGCCGTTCGGCGGCGGTCTGCTGACAACCTGCGGCCTGAGCCACGTCGGGGGGCCGGAGGACGACGAATCGGGCCGGCGCGGTCTGCACGGGCGGATCAGCAACACCCCGGCCGAGGTCGAATCCATCGTCCAGCCGGACCTGCGGACCGGAAAGCTCGACATGGGCATCACGGCCGTGGTGAAGGAATACCGCGTCTTCGGCCCGACCCTGCAACTGCGACGGACCATCTCCAGCACGCTGGGCCAGCCCGCGATCCGTATCCACGACGTGGTGACAAACGTGGGCAATACGCCGACGCCGCACATGCTGCTGTATCACTGCAACTACGGCTGGCCCCTGGTGGATGAGGGCACGCAGATCGTCTGGAAAGGCGCGTGGCGGTCGCGCGGCATGGACATGGACAACGCGATCTTCAACGACAAGAACGATTTCCGCGTATGCCGCAAGCCGCTGGAAGCCCATCGCGGCGGTGGCGAGGCCTGCGCGTTCATCGACGTCGCCGCCGACAAGAGCGGCCTCTGCACGATCGGCCTGTACAACCAGAGGCTCGGCCTGGCGGTGGCGACGCGCTATAAGAAGACGCAGTTCCCCTGCATGGCCAACTGGCAGCATTGGGGCCCGGGCGAATACGTCACCGGCCTGGAGCCGGGCACGAATTTCCCAATCGGCCAGAGTGCGGCCCGCAAGCAGAAGAAACTGATCCATCTGGCCCCCGGCAGGAGCCGGACCTACGATCTGGAAATCCGCGTGCTCACGAAGGATGCCGACATCAATGCCTTCCTCAAGACCGCCGGGCAGTAAGATGGCCGATCACATTCTCGTGGGCTTCGGATTCGGGCCAATTCAGAGCGGCTTGTTCGCCAAGGAGGCCTTTCAGAGCGGCCGATTCTCGCGGATCGTCGTCGCTGAAATCGACCGAGCCCTCGTCCACGCCGTTCGGGCCAACCGTGGAACGTACCACGTCAACGTTGCTCGGGCCGACCGGATCGAAGCGCAACGAATCGACAACGTCGAGCTGTTCGACCCAACAGATGCGAAAGACAACAAAGCTCTTCGCACCGCGCTGGCTCAGGCGACGGAGATCTGCACCTGCCTGCCATCGGTGAATTTCTTCAGCTCGGGTCAGAGCAACAGTGTCGCCACGATGATTGCCGACGGTCTGACTCACAGAGGAGAAGAACCCGCCATCGTCTATGCGGCGGAGAACAACAACCACGCCGCCGAGATCCTGCGGGATGGCGTCGCGGAGCGCCTGAACGGCCCGTTGCCGCAGCGGGTGCAATTTCTCAACACGGTGATCGGCAAGATGAGCCGGGTAGTGACCGATCCGGCCGAGATTGCCGCGCTGAACCTGAGGCCCATTGCGCCCGGCATTGACCGGGCGTTCCTGGTCGAGGAGTTCAACCACATCCTCGTCAGCCGAGCCACCATTCCAGGTTTCCAGCCCGGTATCGGTGTGTTCGTCGAGAAGGACGATCTGCTGCCCTTTGAAGAGGCCAAGCTCTACGGCCACAACGCCATTCACGCGCTGCTGGGCTTCGTGGGTGCGCTGAAGGGCTGCGGCGCGATGACGGAACTGGCTGGCGATGAGGCCATCATGCAGACGGCTCGTCGAGCCTTCATCGAAGAATCCGGCGGCGCTCTGATCGCCAGGTATGCGTCGCTCGGCGACGAGTTGTTCACGGCGGCCGGCTATCAGCGATACGCCGACGATCTGCTTGGGCGAATCACCAATCCGTTTCTGGCCGACACCACGAGCCGCGCCGCCCGCGACCTCCTGCGCAAGCTCGGCGCCACCGACCGCATCTTCGGGACGATGTCCCTGGCGTTCGAATACCACATTCGACCGGAGAACATGGCCACAGGCGCACTGGCGGGCGTCGCCATGCTTCTGGACAATGCAGCTCAGTACGGCGTCCCCAGTGAATTCCACGGAATGGACTGCCAAAGGCTCGATCGAGTCGGCCTCGACCGCCTGCTGCGATGGGTCTGGAAGAACGAGGAATCGCCCTTCGGCCGCGAGCTGATCGACTGCACCTGGCAGGCCACAGACCGGCTTGCCGAACTGGTCCGGCCATGAGCCACGAGAGACGATCCCCTGCCAATGCGTATTCGTATGCGATGGTGGCGGTGTTGTTCTGGGCGACGTCGGCGTCGGCGTTCAAACTTTCTCTGCGTCACGTGGGGGTCCTGCCGCTGCTGTTCGTCGCCTCGGCGACATCGACCGTTGCCTTCGGCGCCTATCTGCTCGCGACCAGAAGACTCAACCTGCTTCGCGCATTCACGCAGAAGGACTACCTGTGGTCGGCGGGACTGGGATTTCTCAATCCGTTCCTGTACTACGTCGTGCTGTTCAAAGCCTACTCGCTGCTGCCCGCTCAGGAGGCCCAGCCGATCAACTTCGTCTGGCCGCTGACCCTGGTGTTGCTTTCGATCCCCCTGCTCGGCCAGCGCATCCGATTCGCCAGCATCCTGGCCATTCTCATCAGCTTCACCGGCGTCGTGGTCATCGCCACGCGCGCCGCCGGACCGGCCGACATTCTCCGCTTTCGCTTCAGCAGCGGCACCGGCGTCCTGCTGGCACTCAGCACGACGGTGGTCTGGGCCCTGTTCTGGATTCTCAATGCCAAAGACCGCCGGGACGAGGCGGTGCGTCTGTTCGCGAATTTCGCCTTCGCCACAGGATACACCCTCGTCGCCCTGCTGCTGACAGGCCAGGTCACGGCGCCCCCCTGGCGGGGATTGGTCGGAGGCGTCTACATCGGCCTGTTCGAGATGGGGATCACGTTCCTCGCCTGGCTCAAGGCCCTCAAGGCCGCCCCGACCACCGCGCACGTCGTCAACCTGATCTACCTGGTCCCCTTCCTGTCGCTGCTGGTCATCGCCCTGGTGCTGGGCGAGACGATCCGGCCCTCGACGGTCGTCGGCCTGGTCCTCATCATCGCCGGCATCATTGCGCAGAAGCGCTGGGCATAAACGGCAGACACCGCCTGTCCACCCCTATTGGGGCCTGTCAACAGAGGCCCCCTTTGTTCTTATGGGACCGCCAAGGGCTTGAAGAGGCTTGGCAGAGGCGTTCACGGAGAGGATAGCAGGAGCCGATCTCCATATCCCGACAGGCCACTGGACGGCCCGTATTCGCCTGAAACGGACGGTTTGAACGCATCCGGTCCGGACAGTACCTTTCTCAGGGCCCAGCCCGCTGCAAAGCAGCGTGGTTTTCGGGGTCGTGATCCAGGAGTCGAGACAGAAAATAACCGATAGGAACAGGCCAGAGGGTGATTCAATCGAATGCCGTGGAATTTGGCGTATGATGAGAGAACGAAGGCTGTCGGTCGTTGAGGGATGGGTCGTTGCACTGGGTTTCGTCGCCTTGCTCATCGCGACGATGGTTGGTCCCCGCCTCATTCCCGGCCGGACCCGAGATCAACTGGCCGTGGCCAACGCCAACAAGACCAGGCACATGTCACAGCTTGCGGCGACGTTAGCCGCAGCCCGACAAGACCATGCAACGCTCCGGGCCCAAGCGGCCCAAACCGAGCAACTCCTGGAACAGACGCGAATGGAACTGGCCGAACTGAGCCAAGAGCGAGATGCGCTCGCCGGACAGCTTGCCGCTGCCAAGGAACGACTGCGCGAGCTGGACGGCAGGCTTCAGATCACGGACCTCGAAGCGGCCAGACTCAAGGAGTTCCTCGCCCTGCAAGAGATCCAAAAAGAGCGGGACGAGGCGATAGAGAAGGCCACGCAGGCCGAGGATCGCATTCGCGAATTGACGCTTCAACTCCATCGGGCCGGCATCTGGCCGTAGCTGGTCGGCCGCTTCTGCCCGCTGTGCGGATGGGGCACAGGAAACGCACACGTTCCAGCAATGCCCTTCAACGCGCATCGGTCAGAGGACCCTCTCGCCGGTGAGACTGCGAGGCAGGATGCCGGTAACACGGACGTCGAAGCGTTGCCCGAGCTCGAGCCGTTCTGGAACGGCCACAAGGATCGGGTAGCTGCCGATCTGCCGCATAAAGGTAGTGCCGCCGTTGTGGACTTCGCTGCACAGCCCTCGCAGCACGGTCCCAACGGGAAACAACCGCTCAAGCATGGGCCGGTCGACCTCCCGCCGCACCTTGTCGATCCACGCGGAGTAGTGCCGACGGTTCATACGCAGGTATTTCTGCCCGACCTGCTCGTAGAGGACCGTTCCAGGAAAGGGCACGACCTGACGGATGTTGATCCGTCTGACGAGGAGTCCCTCATCGAGAAGCCGCTTGAGCGCCGCGAAGTTCCGGTCCAGCGTTTGGGGCGTCTCGCCGGCCAGGCCAAGCAGGATGTTGACCCCGGGCAACAAAGCGTGGCACCCGTTCTCTGCCCGGAAGCCTCCGATTCGGTTCACGGTGCCGATGGCTTCAAAGGCGCTGTCGAACGTGCAATTGAGGTTATTGGCGCGCGCCACCTCAGGGTCGAAGGACTCCACGCCCATCGCGGCGGTGCTTCCGGGCGTCAAGTACTTGACGAACAGTTCGGTCCGCCGGGCGTCGACCATGGCCGGGTTGGCGTTGTCGATGTGCAGCACCGCCGGCCTCAGCGCCGCCAGGCGGGACAGGAGCGTCTGGATCTTCTGTGAATCGCCGGATTCGTAGCTGTAGATGCAGGACTGCTTACCCAATCGGAAGGCCCGCGCGCCCAGGCCCATGAGCGCTTGGACCTCTTCAACAATGTGATCTGCGTGCCGCCACTGCACGGCATGCTTCAGTGGCTCGGTGCAGAACGAACATCCCGTCTCTCGCGGGCAGCCGCGGCCGGTCTCGATCTCCACGATTCGATTTCCCATGTTGGGCATCTGCCCGATCAGTCGCGCTCCGGGCAACGCGTACGATTGCAAAGCCTCATACGAATCGAAGACGAACGGACGCAACTCGTCGTAGTCGCCGGCCTGTGGCAATTGAGGCCGCAATCCACCTCGCACCTGCGTCCCGCCAGTCAGGACGGGGCCTGTGAGCACCTTGCGAAGGGGCCGCGACGCGAGCAGCTTGTTGACCTCGCGCAGCGTGCCCGGTCGGGCGCTGAGATACTTGCCGGGCGTCTGGACACCCGCGATCACCACAAGCGGGTCCGCCTCTTCAAGAATCCGGCGGATCTCCTCGGGATCGCGGGTGTGGTTCAGCGCCTCGATGTGCGTCCGGCCGACCGGTGGATCGATGACCGCATCAGGCACGTGCTCGCGATAGCGGAGCCACCGCAGGTCGTCAATGCTCAGATACGTCGGCTCCCGCTCGTACAAACCGGCAACGTAACGCGGCCACACCCCCACAAACGGCGGGACGCCCAAACCGGCCGGTTCGTCCGTATAGCAATCGAGGATCGTCGTGGTATCTATCATGTCCGGCATTGTGCCGATGGCATTCCATCGATCGAACAGGCTACCATCATTCATTATACTCCTTGGCCACCGCGAACGCCAAGCAGGCCTGGGCCACCAATCCAATCATCAATCCGCTCTGCGAGGGACGCCACCGTCGCCCGCGAGACCGATCGTCGATTACGCCGGCTGGTCGGAGAAGTGGACGTAGGTGAAGCATTCGGGGATGTGGGAGTCGTAGACGCCGTGCGTGTTGAACGACCAGCCGACCGATGGATCGGTCAGCCGGCCGTTGTAGCGCAGGGCCTCGAAGCGGGAAAAATCCATCCGCCAGATGTCGCCGTCTTCGGGAGGCAGGCTGCGGCCCTGGGCCAGCGTCTTCATGCCCGACCAGGGAAAAGCCAGCTCGACGGTCCAGCCCCGATCGACGGTCGAATCATCGTTGAGCCTGCCATCAACGTGCACAGCCGACTGGAGCTGCGGAAAGTCCCAATCCATGAAGGCCCACCGCCGGCCGCGCGGGTGCTTGCCGTAGCGCAGGCCGTCCTGGAAGCCGCCGAGGACGTCCACGGTGCGCGTCAGAAGATCGAATTCCGGCTGGTCGAACTGACCGCCCTTCTTGTAGGCGTCCTGCCAGATATAGAAGACCTCGTAGATCGTCCCGCGCGCGTTGATCTCGAACTCGTAGTAGCAGTCGGGCCCGGCGATGAAGACCTCGATGTCGTTCTCGAAGTAGATCGGTGAATCGCGCTGCGTGAAGTGGGCCTGCACGTTGGGCTCCTCCACCCAGAAGCCGATATAGAGGTTCTCGTCGTCCCACAGGGCGGCCATGCGCGTGTCGAGGAATCCGGGCACGCCCGTGACCATATCGACGAATCGCGGCGACTTCGCCGCCCGCTGCCAGACGGCTTCGGAGAGCCTGCCGTCGACGACGATCTTCTCCCTGGTTCGCCGGCACGTGTAGTGCCCTACGTCCTTGTCCTCACAGCCATGTCTCTGCGTCATTCGCACACCTCCCAATCGGCCCTGGATAGGACGCGCTACTTCTGGGCTTTCTTGCGCTTGTCGCGGATATAGATCGAGCGGGAGTGGCCGTCACTTTGCACGCGTTCGTCGGCGTCGAACAGCTTCGTCGCCAGCGCCAGCTCGCGGAGCTTGCTGTAGCCGTAGTTGCGGGGATCGAACTCGGGGGCCTGCTTGGCAATGTTGCTGCCGACGGCCCGCAAGTGGGCCCAGCCGCTCTCGTCGCTGGCCGCCTCTACGGCACTGCGCAGCAGAGCAACCAGTTTGGTGTCGCCTTTGAGCTCGTTGGTCGTCTTGGGCTTGACGGCCTCCTCGGTATCCTCCTCGAACCGGAGCACCTCGGTGAAGATGAACTTATCGCAGGCCGAGACGAACGCCTTGGGCGTCTTGCGCTCACCGAAACCGTAGACGAGCAGGCCCTCTTCGCGAATGCGGGAGGCCAACCGGGTGAAATCGCTGTCGCTCGAGACCAGACAGAACCCGTCGAACCGCTGTGCATAGAGCAGATCCATTGCGTCGATGATCATGGCGCTGTCGGTGGCGTTCTTGCCGACGGTATAGCGAAACTGCTGAATCGGCTGGATCGAGTGCTCCAACAAGACGGATTTCCATCCGGTCAGGCTGGGAGTGGTCCAGTCGCCGTAGATCCGCTTGACGCTGGCCACGCCGTACTTGGCCACTTCCGACAACAGTCCATCCGTGATCGAAGGCGGGGTGTTGTCGGCATCGATCAAGACCGCCAACATCGTCTGTGTGTGCTTGTTCGCATCCATTTGACTACCTCTGCGTCCTTTCTGCTCCTCGGCGATGGTTTCGGGAGGTCTCTGCGTTTCTCGTACCTGGAAGAGGTACAACGAGAACCCAGAAACCCTATGCGTTGAGGCCCGTGAACGCAAGAGAAAACCACCATGTGTGGCAGCGTTCGCATGGTGGACGCTGGATATGGACTATTGCACGCAAGGCCCGAATATGGTAGAAATACGGGTGTCAGGGTTCCTTGTTGCCCGGTGTTGGCAGAAGGTAGCTCGGACCGATGCATTCCGTCACGGACCAAGTGTGGTTCCAGTCGAAGGAGGAAAGCGATGTGCACGTCTGAATGTCTCAAGAGCGCCGGATACAAGAGATTGCGTTGGGGTTGCGCGCTGCTGCTGCTTCACACCGCCGTGATGGCGGCCGGTCCGGACCCGGCAGGTCTGGTGCTCTACTTGCCCTTTGAGGACGCGACCAACCCGGTCGACGCGTCCGCCGATCCCACGTCCGTCGTGGTCCACGGCGCGCTCGCGTCCGCCCAGGGCCAGCTCGGAACCAAGGGCCTGGAATTCGATGGGAACCCCGCAAACCGCATCGAAGTCCTCCACGCCCCCAAGCTGGAGGGGATGTCGGCGCTCACCATCGAAGCATGGGCGTTGCCTCGCAACATGGCGAGTCATGAAGGGATGTCCATCGTCTCCAAGAGAATCGCGAACCAGAACGCCGATGCGTACAACCTGTTCATCTGGACGGGCCAGCTTGTGGAAGCCCGGGTGAATGCGGGCGGGGCAATCCGGTCCACAACGGCGCTGCAAAACAACAACTGGTACCACATCGCCTATGTGTTCGACGCCCAGGCCGGCGCCGGCCAGAAGACGAAGCTCTACATCAACGGCGTCCTGGAGAACACGGGCGACCACACCGCCAGTGTCGCCCTGGGCTCGAACGGCGGCGGTGCCCCCGTCTGGATCGGCGAATTGGACGCAGCAAGAGGATTCCCGTGGGACGGCGTCCTGGATGAGATCGGCATCTGGAACATCGCCCTGACGGAAGCGGACATCCATCAGCTCATGGTCCAGAGCAAGGCCCGCATGCTCAGACGGGGCGTTGCCTGGGACCCGACGCCGGCCGACGGCGCCGAGGACGTGCTGCACACCACCGATCTTGCATGGTCGCCCGGCGAGTATGCCGTCACGCACAACGTCTATTTCGGTACGTCGCGTGAGGACGTCAACGCAGCCGACCCGGCCGTCCAGATCGCCGAAGGACTAGCCCGGGATGCCAGCAGCGTGGAGCTCGCAGACCTGGATTTCGGCCGGACCTATTATTGGCGCATCGATGAAGTCAACGGTGCGCCGGACTTTGCCGTGCTGGAAGGCAACGTCTGGAGCTTCACGGTCGAACCGCTTGCCTATCCGGTCGCAAACGTCATCGCCACGACCAACGGGATCTCCCAGGACGGCGCCGAACCCGAGAAGACGGTCGATGGCTCCGGGCTCGACGCCGACGACCGGCATTCCACCACCGCGAGCGACATGTGGTTGGCGGATGCGCCGGAGGACGAGCCCCTCTGGATTCGGTACGACCTTGGTAAGGTCTACAAGCTCCACGAAATGCTGGTCTGGAACTACAACGTACAGTTCGAGCTGCTGTTAGGCTTCGGGCTCAAGGACGTGGCAATCGAATACTCGGTCGACGGCCAGGAGTGGACCATGCTGGGCAACGTCGAATTCAACCAGGCGACGGCCCGACCAACGTATGCGGCCAACACAACCGTTGTGTTCGGCGGTGTGCCGGCCAGGTACGTCCGGCTCATCGCCAACAGTACCTTCGGCGGAGGCGGTCAGTTCGGACTCGGTGAGGTCCGTTTTCTGTTCATCCCCGCCCAGGCGAGTCGGCCCCATCCGGCCGACGGCGCCACCGGCGTGGCCCCGGACATGGCTCTGAGCTGGCGTCAGGGCAGGGACGCCGCGGTCAGTGAACTCTACCTCGGTACCGAGCCAGAGAGCCTGGCCCTGCTGGAGACCGTCAGTCAGTCCGTCTATCCCCCGGCAGGTCTGAGTTTCGGCACCACATACTACTGGAGAATCGATGCGGTCGGCGATGTCGTCTGGAGTAGCGATCTCTGGAGCTTCTCGACAGTGGAATATCAACTGATCGAAGGCTTTGAGAGCTACACCGACGACATCGACGCCGGTGAGGCGATCTTCGACACGTGGCTCGACGGCTGGGTCAACGAGACCGGCTCGACGGTCGGCCACCTGCAGGCTCCGTTTGCCGAGCAGACCATCGTCCGCAGCGGACGGCAGTCGATGCCGCTGTTCTACGACAACACGGAATCGCCGTTCTATTCCGAGACCTCACGGACGTTTGCTTCGTCGCAGGACTGGACGGTGCATGGCGCCGATACGCTTCGGCTGTTCGTCGCGGGTGTGGGTACGGCGTTCTATGAGGCGGACGACGGCACGATCATTCTGACCGGCGCCGGCAGGGACATCTGGGACAACGCCGATGAGTTCCGCTATGCGTACAGGAGTCTCAGCGGCAATGGCTCCATGACCGTCCGGGTGCTCAGCAACGGCGTCGGGACAAACCTCTGGGCCAAGGGCGGGGTGATGATCCGCCAGAGCCTCGACGCCGGCGCGATCAACGTGATGGGCGCGGTCACCGGCGGTGAGGGCAATGGCGGGACGTTCCAGTGGCGCAGCGAGGCGAACGGCAGTTCGGTGTCGGACCGCACGCTGACCGGCATCGTGCCGCCGTACTGGGTCCGTCTGACGCGTGAGGGCAACACGTTTACGGTCGAGATGTCGGCCGACGGCGAGCAGTGGCTGCAACAGGGCGCCAATCCCGTTACGATCGCGATGCAGGACCCGGTTCTGATCGGTCTGGCCGTCACATCGCACGCTTCCGGCGAGTTGCGAACCTTTGAGTTCGACAGCGTCTCGACGACGGGCAACGTCACGGGCAACTGGCAGGTGGCGGCGGTCGGCGTCGAGCAGGGCGAAGGCAACGACCCAGCGCCGCTGTATGTGGCACTGGAGGATGCGAACGGCCAGACGGCGACGGTGACGCACCCGAGCCTCGTTGTCCGAGGCGATTGGAACGAGTGGGCGATCCCGTACAGCGACCTGGCCGGCGTGAACCTGAGCCGGGTGCGGACGATGACCATTGGCGTCGGCAGCCGAACCAGCCCGACGGCCGGCGGCGCCGGCGTCGTCTATATTGACGACATCGCCTTCGGCCGCCCTGCCGCAGCCGAGTAACATCGGACAGTCCGCAGGAATCTTGTTGAACGCCGGGCATTCATCTGGTATAAATGAACGTGGTCGGGGGCGTTGGTTTCGTGAATTGTCGATAGGGGAGCGGTATCGGCACAACCGACGCCGTTGAATGTCGAGGAACGGGTATGCAATCGGAGGCCGTGAGTGGGGTGTGTGGTCTCAAGCATGCAACCAAAGGGGACAATGTACCCGTCTGCACTCAAACGATCCAATCCCTTCACCACAGCGGCTGACGTTGCGCCCGCGGTCGGAAAGGCGGTGAGAGCGCCATCCCAGAATGCCCTCGAGGAAGTGAAGAGATCGGATTTGTGGCACTGCATCTCTCTGTCGGGCGGACAGGCCACTGGGAAGTTGGGATTGCGTACAGAGGGACGTGAGGTCGCAGGTGTGACCCGGAAGCAATCATGTCATCTATCTGCATAACTTGTGAGAAGGAGGACGATTATGTGTACGAAGAAACTGGTTGTATTGGCTCTCTCGGTCTTCGTTGCCGGGGTGCTCGTCGGTCCGGCGGCCCAGGCCGGGGACCCGACGCTGATGGCATGGTGGAAATTGGACGATGGGGCCGACACCGTCGCTCTCGACTCGTCCGACTATGGAAACCACGGAACGGTGATGAATCCCAATGCGGGCCTGGGAGCCGGCGGCTCGGCCTGGGTCGATGACCCCGAACGCGGCATGGTCATCAGCTTCAACGGAGCCGACGGCAGCGGCGCCTACGTCACCACCGGCGTGACCATTCCGGCGCTGACCATGGACAACGGGTTCACCTGGACCTTCTGGGCCAAGCAGCCCGCCGCTCAGGAAACGAATAACGACGTGATCCTGGGCAATCGCTACGGCGGGACGGCGTCGCCGCTGCAGTTCTGCAAGTTCACGCCCCAGCGCTTCGAGAACTACAACGACGACGGCGATTACCTCAATGGGATCAACTACGTCTCGATCCCCTCCGACGTCTGGATCCATCATGCGCTCGTCAAGGACGGAGCGGAGATGACCTACTATCGCGACGGCGTCGTGATGATGACCAATACGATGATCAAGACCAATGATCCGAATCCCTTCTACATGGGCGCCGACGGCTTCAGCGGCGCGCAGGAGAACTGGCAGGGCTATCTCAGCGACGTGCGGCTTTACACACGCGCTCTGACGGAGAAAGAGGTGCAGGATGTCATGGCGGGCAAGGGGCCGACCTCGGAATTCGCCACCGACCCGATGCCCGAACATGAGGCCGTGGACATCCCGCGCGACGCGGTCTTGAGCTGGACGCCCGGCGAGTATGCCGTGACGCACGACGTCTACTTCGGAACGGAATTCGAGGACGTCGAAGCCGCCACTCGGACCGATCCGATGGGCGTGCTCCTGAGCCAGGGGCAGACCGCCGCGACCTTTGACCCTCCGGGGATCCTCGAGCTCGGTCAGACCTACTACTGGCGCGTCGATGAGGTCAATGCCGCTCCGGACCATACGATCTACAAAGGAGAGGTCTGGAGTTTCACCGCCGAGCCGGTCGCCTATCCCATCACCAACGTTGTGGCCAGCAGCAACGGCATTTCCGATGACATCTCTACCGCGCAGAAAACCGTCGATGGTTCGGGCCTCAATGCCGCCGATCAGCACTCCGTCGAGAACGCTGACATGTGGCTGGCCCGCGCGCCCGAAGACGAACCTCTTTGGATTCAGTTCGAATTCGATCGCGTCTATAAGCTCCACGAAATGCTCGTCTGGAACCACAACAGCCAGTTCGAGCTGCTCCTCGGCTTTGGGATCAAGGACGTTACCATCGAGTTCTCTGAGGACGGAATGGATTGGACGGCGTTGGGCGACGTCGAGCTGGCCCAGGCAACGGCCAGGGCCACGTACACCGCCAACACGACCGTGGAATTTGATGGCGTCGCCGCTCGATACGTTCGCTTGGTCGTCAATCGTGCATGGGGCACAAGGGACCAGTTCGGGCTCAGCGAAGTCCGCTTCCTGTTCATCCCGGTCCAGGCCAGAGAGCCCCAGCCGGCCGACGGCGGAGTCGGGATCACCCCGGAGACCTCGTTGCGTTGGCGCGCCGGGCGAGAGGCGGTCTCACACGAGGTGTATATCGGCACCGATCCGGAGGCCATGACACTGGCCGGCACGACCGACGCAGCCACGTTTGCGCCCGGCGATCTCGAACTTGGCGCCACATACTACTGGCAGATCGTCGAGGTCAACGAAGTCGAGGAAATTGCGGCGTGGGCCAGTGACCTCTGGAGCTTCTCGACGCAGGAGTACATCCTGATCGACGGGTTCGAGAGCTACACCGACGACATCGACGCCGGCGAGGCCATCTTCGACACCTGGCTCGACGGCTGGGTCAACGACACCGGATCGACGGTCGGACACATCGAGGCTCCATTTGCGGAGCGGGCCATTGTCCGCAGCGGCCGTCAATCCATGCCGTTGTTCTACGACAACACAACGTCGCCCAACTCGGAGGCCGAGCGGAAATTCGCCACGGCGCAAGACTGGACCCGGTACGGCATTCAGGCTTTGACGCTGTACTTCTCGGGCGATCCGGACAATTCGGCCCAGCAGATGTATGTGAAGGTCAGAGGCTCCAAGGTCCTGTATGATGGCGATCCCGACGACCTGAGACAAACAGCTTGGCGGCCGTGGACGATCAACCTGGCGGATTTCGGCGTGAACCTTCGCAGTGTCACGGAGTTGACGATCGGCATTGAGCGCATCGGGGCGACCGGTGGCACGGGTGTCGTGTACTTCGATGATATCAAACTGGACCCGATGATTCCTGTGGCGGGCCGATTCTCGATCCATTCGTGGACCGGCGATGACAATTCCGGCATCAGCGGCGATACGGTCTATACACATACCGGCAAATTCGCCGGCGAAGGGGTTGCCGGAGAACCGTTCTTCGCAGGCAACGGTGTCTATTTCGAGCGCGATGCGGACGGTTCGGGAACCGACTGGGCCTTGACCGGTCCGGCCACGAACGTATTCGACACAAGCAATCCGGTCAACGTCACCGGTGACGGCGCCGGACTCGTGAGAGGCTTCGTCTACGGCGACGAGGACACCAATCATCCCGTACTGACCCTGACGGGCCTAGTGCCCGGCACGACGTATGTTACGACCTTCTACGCGGTTGGATACGGCGAGGCCGGCGGACGCTTCGTGGACATCACGCCCGCCGACAATCCGCGTAATCCAACGCGGATCGACCAAAACGCCGCCGGATCGGGCAATGGGCAACTCATCAAGTATACGTATGTCGCCAGCGGCACGGAGATGAGCTTCGTGTTCGACGCGATCGTCACAGGCGATTCATGGCACCATTACGCCTTCTCGAACGAGGTCACAAGCTCGAATTAGGCGGACGATAGACGCGGCATGTGCATGAGAAGGTTGGGGCCTGTGTCAATCGGGAGACAGGCCCCAAACCTTTACTGCCATCTGAGAGGTCAGAGCTGGGCGACTTCGGAAAGGCCTTCGATCTGGGATTCGGTGATCTCGCGGATCCGCGCTTCCATCTGATCCTGGAGGCTTGCCGTCTCCCGGCGTAGCATCTCATCGAGCCGGCCCCGAAATTCGGTTCGCGCCCGGGCGATCCGCGCCGGCGTCATCACCCGCTTGACGACCCACGCCGGAGCACTCCAGTTGTCGGCCAACTCCTTGGCTCTGACCTTGCCATAGCGCACGGCCAGGAACGCGGCGACGGCGCTGAGCAGCGCCCCGGCCAGCAGGCCCACCGGCCCGGACGCCAGCAGGGCCATGCCGGTCCCGCCGCAGATCATGGCGCCGGCGCTGGTCGCCATCGCCACCACGAACCAGCCGACGGTCTCCATGATTCCGCCATAGAGGTCCGGCGCCTCCGGTCCGATCATGTCACGTTGCACGGAGACGGCTTGCCCGTCGCCGACCGGCTTATCGCCCATGCTCAGGCCGTAGGAGCCGAACCATCCGGCCAGAAGCTCATTGAGCTGGCCGGGCAGGCCCAGGCTCAAGGTCCGCATCCGGGCCTCGATGATCTCCCTGAGCCGGTCCTCGTCGGCCTTGACGTTGGCGCTGATGGTCTCTCGCAAGGCGCTTACCGAACCCCCACGGGTCCGGAACTCCTCCAGAACGGGTCGAATGGACTTGTCGAAGACCTCCAACGTCACGTCGGTGGCGACCTGCGAGATGTACGTCCCGGTGACGCGTTCGACGAGCGGGCGGACCCGCGTCCTGCAGAACTGCGGCAGGTCGGCGCGCAGCGTCTCGCGCGTCCGTTCGAATTGCTTCTGCAGCGCCGGCAGGATCGCCAGGCCCTGTGCGATCACGGCGTAGGGCCGATCGCTCCGCAACAGCCGGGACGAATCGACGTTCAACGCATCGACGATCACGTCGGCGACGAACGGCCACTGGCTGCTGCCGCCGGCCAGGATCACCCGGCTGATGTCACCGCCCTGGACAGCCTCCTGACCGAGCCCCTGGATCAACGACCGTCGGAACCAATCGATCAGATCGACGGGCTCTTCTCGCTGCGTCACGCTACGGCATCGCACGCCCATGTTCCGGAGGTGATTCACAAGCGTCGGGCTCGGCATGTAGCGGCTGGCCCGCTCGGTGAATCCGGACCAGTCCATGCCGCGCAGACTGCCGTAGCGGCCGACGGACTTGTTGACGGTCTCGCTGCGATCCCGCGCCATCGTCAGCGAGAAGAACTCCTTGACCTCCCGGCACAGATAGGAATGGACGTAGTAGGCGTCGCCGGCGGCCTGAAGCGCGTCGAGGACGCCGGGGTTCTGCTCGCCAAACCACTGGAAGAACAGGTCGTCGAACAGGCGGCCGCCCAGTTCCATGTCGCCCCACGAGCCTGCAACGCGCAGACCCTGCAGAAAGGCGAAGTCACACGTCCCGCCGCCGAAGTCGACGACGAGGATTCCGCTCTGGGCCTCTTCGGGCGAGAAGTCCTTTCGCCACAGGTGGTAGAGCAAGGCCCCTTTGGGCTCGTCGAGCAGGCGGACCCGACCGTAGCCGGCCTGCTCGGCGATGCCGATCAGCGCCTCGCGGAAATCGCCCTGCGATTCGCTGGGCATCCCGAAGATCACGTTCAGATCGACCGGGTCGAGAGCGATGTGCTGCCTGCGGGCCTGGGCGATCACGGTTCGCAGGAAACCCGCCGCAGCTTCAGCCGCTTCGGCGCTTCGGGCGACATCGGGCTTGAACTGCGTGCAAAGACGGTACTGCTTGCGCTCCGGGCCCGAGGCCTCGCCGAACTCGTGCAGGGCCGCCTCGCCGACGAGGGGCTCGCGGTCGCCCCGATAGAGGATCGCGGTGGGCAGGCCGTCGCGTCCGGTGCCGAAATCGACGCCGACCGGGGCAATCTGGTCGGCCGGACACTTGCAGTAGTAAGAGTTCGTCGTGCCGAAATCGATGGATAGGACGCCGCGATCGTTCATGTCAGGTCGTCTCTCGCACCTTTCTTACCAAGCCTCGCTCGACCACCTTGCCCTCGAACACCACCGGCGGGCGCTCGACGGCGACGCGGTCGCCTTCGACGATATGGCCGAAGGTTTCGTACTTGCTCGCGAGCGCCCCCTTCCACACCATTGTGTCCTGCTGCCGATCACGGTCGGTGGAAAACCTCGCCGCGCCGTCGAGCCCTTCGAATCCGTAGTTCCTGGCCTCCTGAATGAGTTCGTCGGCGACGACGGGCAGGGCCTCTCGTCCGGCCTTGTGGAGGACATAGATCAACTTCCCAATCCGCCGAAAGGCGGCGTCCTTCTTCGTCTCGGGCCCCTGCGACAAGGAACCGTGCAGGCACAGCACGGCCAGCATCGGGACCGCCCAGTCCATCCACTGCTCGACGCAGGCGCGGACGACCGGTTCATGGTCCTTGCGGGCGCGGCCCGACAGGGACTGCGTGTCGGACGTCAGGCCGGGCAACAGGCGAAGCAGGAAACCGATTCGCGACAGGCGATGGACGACCAACACGCCCAGAAGCGCGCCGGCCGGGCCGCCCAGCACTAGTCCGAGATCGCGCATGTCGTAGGCCCAGCGGAGCAGCGGCGCCAAGGCGAGCATGCCGAATGCGGCGCCCACCAGGGCCGCCAGGGCCAACGTGTGAATCTTCGGCTCGCGGACCACCGGCGGACGAGGAACCTGCAGATCGACGGCGACCGCATCGAAAGTCAGTCTCAGGCCGGCTACGGCGGCATCGTCGAGCTTCCGGCCGGCGACGAGGGCGGCCAGAGTCTCGGCGCTAAACAGTTGGGCCTTGAGAACACCGAGCGCCCGATCCCGCGCCGCCTCGAAATCCCCCCGCGCCGCCGAACCTCCCACACCGAGCGTGTGGAAATACTCCTTCACGGCCGTCTTGACCGTTTCCCGGCGCAGCGCGCTCGTCGCCGCGCGCGCCTTGGAGATTTCCTCTTGGATATCGAGCATAACGTCAGCGTCCTCGCGCGTCGCGAATTCCACACCAACAGACACCTGTTTGGTCGCACGCCATTCTACGCCATTGCAGGGGAAATGCCACAGGAATTCATATGACACTCGGAGACGAGGCGGGCGCGCTCGCGGGGTATGGGGCTGGTGCGACGCCTCGGTCGGGGGATCAGTTCGTGGCCGTCCCGACGTGCCAGTCGGCCCTGCGATTCTGATTGGCGAACAGACTCTCGAGATCGGCGCGATCGATGACGCCGTCCCTGTTGAAGTCTCCGATCAGGTAGGCGTCGGGCGAGGTCAGCCAGAGACTGCGGTTGGCCAGAAAAATGGCGAGATCCGCTTCATCGACAACCCCGTCGGCGTTGAGATCGTACCAGAGAATGCTGTCGGCGTGGGACGGCTGCCCCACCGTCCACGCCACGCCGTATCGCTCGGATCGGGTCGTGGTCTGCACGCTTGCGTCGGCGTAGGAGACCACCAACTCGTAGACGCGGTACTCCGGCAGCATCTGCACGTGGATGTGCTCAACGTTGTCCACCTTGCTGTCGCTATAGTCAAGCAGCAGATCGTTGCCCGGGTCCTCCGGGTCGATCGCCCAGACCTCCAGGCGCAGGTCGGTGTCAGAGCCATGGATGCGTTCGAAGGGATACGTATCGGCGTAGTGCCGATTCCAGGTCAGCGTGGCGGTGAACTTCTTGCCTGCCGACTCATCGACCGCGAAGCGGTAGACCTGTGGAAGGTCACGTTCGACCCGGTTCAGGTCCCATCCAGTGGAAGGCGCGTTGCCCGGCTGGAAACGTCCGGCCGTCAGGATCTGGTGCGCCCCCAGCGCATTGACCATCCCGGCGCCCTGAACGAAATCCAGCGGCACCTCGTGGTCGTCCTCGGTGGTGAGCCGGCCTTTGCGCCAGAACGGCAGCTTGGTGGCCGAACTCATCAGGATCGCCTTGATGGCGCAGTTGCCCCCGTTCGGCGAGACGGCCAGACTGAGGCTTTCGTCCATTCGGGCGGCCTGCACCAGAAGCCCCACCACGCCGGCGACAACCGGTGTGGCGAAGCTCGACCAGTCGCCCGATGTGATATAACTGCGATCGTCGGCGGCGCCCGCGACGACGAAGTTGCCCGGCGCCACGATGTCCGGCTTGCAGCGGCTGTCCTCCGTCGGCCCGAGTGTCGATTGATCCGGATAGGCCAGTGCGAAGTGCATCAGGTCGGTCGCGGGATCGCCCGTCTTGACCGAACTGACGACGCCGACACCGATGACGTTGGAGCCGGCCCCCGGATAGAGCGGCGGATCGGACGCATTGGTGCCGTTGCCGACGCTGGCGACGACGGGAAGCCCGGCCCGCCCGGCCAGCGACTCGACGGCGCGCGTCCACCAGTTCTCGAACTGGAAGCCGAAGCTGGCCGTGATAACGTCTACGGGCGGCACGCTCTGCGTGAACAGGTACTGCTCGCCAAAGTGGCAGTACTCGTAGATATGTCCTTCCGCCGATGGGACTACGCCTTGGTAGAAGAAGGGGCCCAGAAACGGCGTTGTGGCCGTCGGATCCTCGCCGAACAGAATCGAGCAGACGGCGGTCGAATGCGGCGAGATCCCCGGCGCCAGCAAACCCCTGTCATGGAAACGCAACCCGGCGGCCTGGAAGCAGGCGTGCCCGACGTTCGGCTGGTAGTCGTTTTGGGGCTCGGCGTCCTTGTAGGTCACGCTGCGGCTCAGCACGCCGACGCGAACGCCCTCCCCGGTCAGGGCCGGGTCGATCTGGCGCAGCGTGTGAATCCCGACGGAGTCCAGACCCTGTGGCTGAAACAACAGCGCATCCTGGGCGACGGCCACACCGGCGTGCGCCAACACCGCCACCAGCAGGCCAACGACCCATAACCTGCGAACCCGCATCGTTGCTTGATCCACTGCTTTTCGCATCATCAGGCCCACGACGTGAAAGGAACCGTTCTCCGGCACACCACCACTCCCCCAGAAATCAGCCTCCGATGCTGCTGGGCTGCGCCCTCCCTGGCCATGTGCCTATGATAGCAGAAACCCACCTCCGATTCAAGCAATTTTGCACTCTACGGCCCAGTATGGGTGCACTGCACGTTTGTAGGTAGATTCTAGGCGGCCATGGGGCGGTTCTGCCAGAAGCGGTCCCATTCGCCGTTGAGCCAAGTGATCCGCAGGGC
>Ga0334890_1001192_pt1 | contig 36925 bp, 34 predicted proteins | sample GraSluR1_MG_3_FD_207220 | JGI IMG/M metagenome (GOLD analysis project Ga0334890, IMG submission 207220) | Sludge microbial communities from methane-producing bioreactor in Wageningen University, Netherlands - Granular Sludge_31_08-R1 | ecosystem: Engineered > Bioreactor > Anaerobic >... | reverse complement strand
TTGCGCATTGCTTGGTATACTGTTTTTCGGAATTGTTGGAGTAGCATGGTTTTGTCGACGATGCTTTTACCAGCAATTCCACTTTTTGTTAAGGTGCTATCTTAGATCTCGAACTCTAAACTTGGATTAAAACACCCTGGCTTTTTTAACCCATCACATGCTGCCGTATTGATTAAACCAGGTATTTGACCGGCTTAGTTCGCTCAACACCCAATCAAGCCCACGATGTGAACTATAATGAAGCCGCATTCACCATCTTCTACCGCGCCAAAGCATATTTCTGTGTTCCTGGTTTTATTACTGACTTATTGATTCCTACAGAACACAGCATGCCATTATTTACCGGAGGTTAAAAGTTGATTATTTCTGTAAATCCCAATCCTGCGGTGGACCGCACGCTGGTTGTGCCCGAATTCGCCCTGGAAAAAACCATACGCGCCAGCCAGGTGGCCATTGGCGTGGGCGGCAAAGCAGCCTGCGCCTCGTGGGTGCTGGGCGAGTTGGGCATTCCCAGCACTGTGCTGGCTTTTGCTGCGGGTCATCCCGGGCGCGAGTTAGAAAGCCTGCTGCGCCGCAAAGGAGTTAAAACCAACTTCATCTGGGTAAAAGGTGAAACACGGGTGCATTTTTTGGTGGTGTGCGAAGACGGCAGCGGACAATCGACCTTTGGTGTAGATACCCTGGAAATAAGCGACGCCGATGTGGAAGAACTGCACCGCCGTTACACTGCTTCGCTGAAGCATGCGGATGCCATCCTCATCGGCAGCACCCTGCCCAGGGGACGCAACCCCGAACTGTACACCGAGTTTGTGCGCGAGGCGCGCAGCCGCAATATTCCGGTGGTGTTCGACTGCTTTGGCCCCTTTCTGGAAGCCGCCCTGCAGGCAGGGCCAACCATCATCAAACCCAACCAGGTTGAACTGGAAGGGCTGGTAGGGCGCAAGATCCGCACGCTGAAAGATGCGCGCAAAGCCGGGCAGGAGATCCTGGATAAATACGGCACCATGGTGGTGGCCACCATGGGCAGCCAGGGCGCTGTGGCCGTCCTTGAAGGGCGCGCCTACCAGGTTCCGCCGCCCAAAGTGCCCAAAGTGGTCAGCACCGCCGGCACCGGTGATGCCGTGCTGGCCGGCCTGACCTACGCCGCTGCGTTCAAGCGCCCCATGGAAGAGGGTTTGATCATGGGCTTTGCTGCTGCGGGCGGTGTGCTGCAAACCCTGGCCACCGCCGACTGCCGCCGCGAAGACGTGGAAAAACTGATTCCCACCATTGAACTGATTCCGCTCTAATCATTTCTTTTCGACGAAACCACACAAAGCCGGGCTCTTTCGCTCACCTGCAAGGGTTTCGAGAGAGTCCTTTCATTTCAAAGGAGTTTGCCATGAAACAGCTTCACCTGAGAATTTGCGAATTTGTGACCGCAGCCATATTCGTGTTGAGCGCCTGCACTTCTCCCACCAGCGCTACATCCATCAACCTGACAGCACCCGGAAAGACCCCTCCTCTGACGGTTGAAGAACATGCCGTTGTGGAAGATGCGGTGGACAAACCCACCCATTTTGAGTTCAACCAGCGCATCACGCCACAGGTTTTTGAAAAACGCATGGCGCTGCGCAACCTGATCCCCGAGGAAAAAGCCAGCGGTGTGAATGAAGTGCTGAAACCTTTTGGCTATGCTTTGCGGCACAACCCGCTGCTGTCGTCCTACATCTATCAACTGTTCAAAGATGAGCAACTGGTTTTGGATGATGTGGGGCCATTCTGGCAGGCTACCCGGCGTGCAGACGGCGCCGATTTTATGCTGCCGCTGGAAGCCGGGCAGGGCAAGCTGCTGCTGGTGAGCCGGGATAAAATGGAAGAATGGAGCTCAGTCTTTCCCCCGCCCATCTATTTCGGCAACGAGCTGATCGCAGCGCAGGAAGATAACGGCAAAGTGGTGGTGCGCAGGCTGGCTGATGACCAGGTGCTGTACACGCAACCGGTTACCTCCAGCCCGGTGGAAATGCCCATCAAGACATTTGAAACCTGGCAGGGCCACTGGGTGCTGGAAGCCGACGGTGTGCTGGTGATTGATGGGAAAAACATCAACCAGCAATTGGGCTACGAGGCCATTTTTAACTGGGTGGTGCTGCATGGGCAACCGTTCTTTTTCTTCACCAAAGGCCAGCACACCGGCATCCTTTTTGCCGGCAAAGAGCAGGATGCCGCCTATGATGAAGTGATTCACTACAAATGCTGCGAACCGGCTGCCTTCAACCCCGGCAATGAGCTTTCCATTGTGTGGTTCTATGCCCTGCGCGACGGCATGTGGTATTACGTGGAAGCTGGTATTTTCAATTCATAAGCACTGTTCATCTCTGCTAAAATAGACTGCATGGAATTAAAGGATCGATTTTCTCACCCCGCCTGGCGTGTGTTGATGGCACTGCTGATCGCCGCGCTGGCGTTGATGCTGCGCTGGCGCGCCGTCGAGCGCATCAAGATTCACAATGACGAAGTGGATTATCTGAAAACCGCCCTGGCGTATTCAGACGCGCTGCGCGCCGGTGATCTGCAAGGTGTCATCAACTATGACTACAACAACGAGCATCCCTCGCTTAACAAGCTGGTTTATGGGGCGGCGCTGCTGACGCTGGAGGAAAGCGATGAAAACCCCGAGCCCGGCGAAGGCAAAAAGCCGCCCGACGCGCCCATGGGAGACTATTATCGCGCTGCGCGGCGCGCCGCAGCTGTGCTGGGGGCGGCGGGGGTGTTTGTTCTGGCACTGGTGAATCCGCTGGCCGGGCTGTTGTGGGCGATTTTCGCCTGGCAGATCAACTACACCAGCCAGTTAATGCTGGAAGCGCTGCCCTCGCTGTCCAGCCTGGGGGCAGTGGTGTGTTACAGCCTGTCGAAACGCCAACACAAAGGCTGGCTGGCGCTTTCGGCTGCCTGCCTGGGTTTAACCGCCGCCTCAAAATATCCCTACTGTGCCATTGGTGTTGCCATTGGGCTGGACTGGTTGTGGGAGACCCGTCCCAAACAGTTCAACTGGAGCAGCCTGCGCCGGTGGCTGACCCCGCTGGCAGTCTGGGGCGCCCTGGCAGTGGTGGTTTTCTTCGCCGCCAACCCCCGTTTGTGGCTGCATACCGCCGGGAGGCTTAAGGCCTCGCTGGTGTACTGGTTCCATTTCACTGCCAGCGAGCATGTGCAGCGCTTTGGCTATCCCTTTTACCAGCCGCTGGTGTGGCTGCTGGTTGAGAAACCCACGCCCAAGAGCGCTTTCCCGGTTTCCATCGACCGCTGGATTACCCTGGCGGGCTTCATCGGGTTTCCCTGGCTGTGGAAACAGCGGCGCGTGTTCGCCGTTTGGCTGGCGCTGGCGCTGGTAATGCTGCTGGTGTGGACCACCAAATGGCCGCAGTATGTGCTGATTTTGACCGCTCCGCTGTGCCTGTCAGCAGCCGGGCTGATTGAAATCCTCTTCAAAACGCTGCTGGCGCGCATCCGCCCCAAAAAAGCCCCACCCGCGGCGATCTAATCCCGCTTCCCCCCTATGACCACGATCCTGGCGACCAAACTTCATCAACCCGCGCTGACCGAAAAGCTGGTGCAGCGCCCGGCTTTGACCCGGCGCCTGAATGAGGGCTTGCAGGCAGGACGTCAGCTCACCCTGGTTTCTGCTCCGGCAGGGTTCGGCAAAACCACCTGCGTCAGCGAATGGCTGCGCGGTCTGAACATGCCTTTCACCTGGCTTTCGCTCGACAAAGCCGACGACAACCCGGAGCGTTTCCTGGCCTATTTCACAGCCGCGCTGCAAAAGTTGGACCCCAACATCGGGCTGGAATTGAGCAGCATGCTGGCGTCCGGGCAAATTCCCGCCGCTGAAAGCGGCGTGGCCAGCCTGGTCAACGATATCTTGCAAACGGGCAGCCCTTTTTTACTGATCCTGGATGACTTTCACCTGATTCAAGACAGCCTCATCCTGGCGTGGATGGAGCGCATCATCAGCCACCAGCCTCACAATTTCCACCTGGCATTAATCACCCGAGAGGACCCCGCCCTGCCGCTGGCGCGGCTGCGCGCCAGTGACCGCATGACCGAAATTCGCGCCAACGATTTGCGTTTTAACAGCGCGGAAATCGGCCGGTTTCTCAAAAACGGCATGGACGTGGCGCTTTCGGATGAACACATTGCCGCCCTGGAAGACCGCACCGAAGGCTGGGTGGTGGGTGTGCAGCTCGCCGGGCTGTCGATGCGCGGGCGCGACGACCCGGCAACGGTGGTCACTTCGCTCAGCGGCAGCCACCGTTTCATTTTGAGTTACCTGACCGAAGAGGTGATCGGCCGGCTGCCGCCTGACGTGCAAGATTTTCTGCTTAAAACTTCCATCCTGGAGCGTCTGACCGGAGAACTGTGCGACGCGCTCACCGGGCGCAGCGACAGCAGCCAGGTGCTGGAGCAGTTGATGAAAGCCAACCTGTTTCTTGTCCCCCTGGACGATGAGCAGCATTGGTACCGCTATCACCACCTGTTTGCCGACCTGCTGCGCAGCCAGTGCAAGCGCACATTCAAAGACCAGGCGGTGCAGCTTCACCGCCGCGCCAGCCGGTGGTATGAAAAAGAAGGCATGCTCAATGAAGCCATGGAACACGCCCTGGCCGGCGAAGACTATGCGTTGGCTGTGAACCTGCTGGAAAGCTATTCCATGCCCATGATTCTCAAGGGCTATGCCAAAACCGTGGAAAACTGGATGCAGGCCATCCCGCAGGAATGGCAATCGCAAAGCCTGCGCACCAGCCTGGCGGCATGCTGGATGTATATCCTGCGCGGCAGTTATGAGAAACTGACCCCGCACCTGAAACAGATTGAATCGATCTTGAGCACCATGCAGGCCAACCCCGCAGATATTAAGCCCGAAGAGGTCGCTGTTTTGCAGGCCGAATGGTTGGCCCTGCAAGCCAACCTGCTGAATGTGCAAGGAAATACCAGGCAGAGCATTGAAATGGCGCAGCGGGCGCTGCAACTGGCGCCTGAAGATAACCATTACCTGCGCGGGCTGACCTATATGGGACTTGGCGGAGCCTACCGGCTGGCCGGAGATTATCCCAACCTGGTTGAATCCTATCAAAAATCCATCTTTCACAGCCGCAGGTCGGGCAACGCGCTCAGTGAAATGCTGTCCACCTCAGCGCTGACCCTGATGGCCATCCGGCACGGCAAGCTGCACAGCGCAGTTGAATACGGCGCACAGGTGATTGAACGCAAACAGCAGTTCGGCGTCCTTCCCCCGCTGGCAGCCGGCACTGTGCACGGGGCATTTGGCATGGTGTATTACGAGTGGAATCAGCTTGACAAAGCGCGCGAACATTTGCATCATTCACTGCGGCTGAGCGAACTGGCGGGCCACAACGCCGGGGTGGCCTACAACAAGTGTCACATGGCCTGGCTGGAGCAGCTTGAGGGTAATGATGAGCAGGCGGCGTATTCCATCCGGGAGGCGGTTGATCTGCTGGCGCTGGGCGCCCCGGCCTGGATAATCCCAGAGATTTATGCCATGCAAATCTATATTCACCTGGCGCAGGGTAATTTTGCCGCCGCCGAAGATGTGCTGGTGCAGCAAGGCTACAACGAACAGGCGCCGGTCACCCACCTGAACGAAAACCTGCACCTGGCAAACCTGCGCCTGAAGCTGTTGCAACTGCGCGAGAAACGTATGCCAGTTGAAGATGCCCGGCAGGCATTCGAACTGGCCGGGCGCATTCTAACCGCCGCGTTGCATGCGCAGCGCCTGGGTATTGTGCTGCGCACCCTGCTGCTGCGCGCCCAGTTGAACATGGAAACCGGCAACCAGCCGGCAGCGCTGGACGACTTGCAGCAGGCGCTGGAAATTGCCGAACCGGAAGGTTATATTCGCGCGTTTGTGGATGAAGGGGCGGTGATCGCCGCGCTGCTCAGGCACAGCCTGGCACACAGCTGCAACAACGGCTATACGCAGTCTTTGTTGTCCAATTTTTCAGTCGAACTGGCCGCTCCACAGCGCCCCGCCGACCAGGACGGCCCGGTGGACGCGCTGACCGAGCGCGAGGTGGATGTGCTGCGGCTGATGGCGCAAGGCTTGAAATATGAAGAAATCGCCGCGAAACTGTTCATTTCGGTCAACACGGTGCGTTTCTACGTGAAAGACATCTACCGCAAGCTGCTGGTGAACAACCGCACCCAGGCCATTGAAGCCGCGCGACAACTCGGTTTGTTGTAACCCCTTCTTAAAACTCCAGCACATTGCCCGCCAGGAAAGGCTGCACGCGCTTGCCCCAGACCTGGCGTAAAGCTGCCAGCGCGTCGAAACCAGTGCAATGATTGAGAGCGCACACTTCCACGCTGTCAAATTCCTGTTGCAAAACCTGGATGGTGCGTTCCATCTGCTGCGGGCTGGCCGGTTTGAGGTGGCTGCCGCCCAGCACGGCATACACCGGCTGCGGAAAATGATCGCGAATGTAGTAGAGCGTGTTGATCAAGCCGGCATGGCAGCAGCCCAGCAACACCACCAGCCCTTTATCGGTTTGCAGCACCAGCGAACGGTCGTCGGGGATGGGGTCGGGCACCACCTGACCGTCATGTCTCACCATCAGGTGCGCGTCGCCGTGCTCAAAATCGGTGCGGCGCGGCACTGCGCCGGTGATGAAAACACCCGGAAAAATCTCCAGCAGGTCTTCCTGCGCAATCCAGTCAGCCTGCGTTTGCAACTGTTGGCGTGAAAGGGAGATGCCAATGGTATGCATTTTTGCACCGCGTGAACTGAATTTTTCTTCAAAGATGTTCGGCGAACCAATCACACGGGGATGATGCATGTGCGCCAGCAAATGAGGCAGCCCGCCGGTGTGATCATAATGCCCGTGGCTGAGGGCAATGGTGGAAACCGGGCTGACATCGATGTCCAGCTCTTGCAGGTTGTGCTGCAAAACCGTCGGCGTTTGCCCGCTGTCAAACAGCAGTGAGTGCCCGCCGTTTTCAATGAAAAAGCACAGGCCGTGCTCACCCCACAGGTGCGAACTGGCGGCCACCTCGTTATTCACCACACAACGAACACGAAAGGCCATTTCAATTCTCCTTTCCATCAAACAGTTCCGGCTGCGCGCCGTTTATGCCTTCGGGCAGTGGATAAACCTGGTAAGACTGGATTCGCCCGGCGCGGTAAACAAAATGATAGCGCTGCGGCGGGGCGCCGTTGAGCGCCAGCGGGGCAAAACGGTGAATGTTGGAAACCACCTGCGGCGAGGTAAAAACCCAGTCGCGCGGTTTCCAGGCAATTTCACCTTCGCTGCAGCGCAATGGTTCGCCATCGGGGGCTTCGGCGGTGAAGATATACAATCCACCGTCGTCGATTTCAAAGCCCTGCCAGGTGAGCACCCCCGCAAAGCGCGCGGCGGGCAGGTTGAAACCTGTTTCTTCGCGCACCTCGCGCAAAATGCCCGCCAGCGGCGACTCGCCCGGCTCGAGGTGCCCCCCCACCCCATTCCACAGCCCCTGGTTGGGCGGTTTGTTGCGCAGCAGCATGAGCACCTGGTTGGCGCGGGTGAGGAAGCACAGGGTGAAACGCATGGAGGGCATGGCGGGCACGGTCACATGCAAATTCCTATCAGGCGTGCAAAATGCCGCCCAACGCCTCATAAAACGGTTTGAGCCGGCTGTACATCTTGCGATACACCTGGTTGTAGATGTCATCATAGATGCGGTGCACCGCAAAGTCTGGTTCAAACACATCGCCGGTGCGGGTCATCTCGCGCACGGCGGCGGCAAAGTCGGGGTGAATGCCAACGCCCACGGCGGCGTCGATGGCGGCGCCCAGACCGGAGGCTTCGTAGAGGTGCGGACGAATGGCAGGCAAACCGAACACATCGGCAGTGAGCTGCATGGCGGCGTTGCTCTGGCTGCCGCCGCCAGCCACGCGCAGTTCGGTGATGGGTACACCGGTGCGGCGCGAGGTGCGTTCAGCGCCTTCGCGCAGGGCGTAAGCCAGACCTTCGAGGATGGCGCGGTAGAAATGGGCGCGGGTGTGCGTATCGCGGAAGCCGATGATAGCGCCGCGCGCCTCGGGACCGGGGTCGCGCAAGCCGGGCGTCCAGTAGGGCTGCAACACCAGCCCGTCGGAGCCGGGCGGCGCCAGTTTGACCAGCTCGTCAAAGAGCTGCTCGGGCTCGGTGTCGCTGGTTTCAGCCAGCAACACCTCGGGCTGGCCGAATTCCTGCTTGAACCAGGTCACCATCCAGTAGCCGCGGTAGATTTGCACCTCAAGGGTGTAGGCGCCGGGCACGGCAGAGGGATAAGGTGGAATGAGCGGAATGACCTCGATATATTTTTCATGCGTGGTGTTGATGGTGGCAGTGGTTCCGTAGCTGAGGCAGCCGATGTGCGATTCGAGACAGCCAGAGCCAATCACCTCGCAGGCTTTATCGGCGGCGCAGGCAATGAGCGGCAAGCCTGCGGGAATGCCGGTGGCCTGGCTGGCCTGGGGGGTGATTTCACCCAGCAGGCCGGCGGGCGGAACCAGGTCGACCAGCATATCGGGGGTGATGGGACGAAGCGCCTGCCATTTCCAGTCGGAACGGCGCGCCCAGGTTTGTCCTTTATAGTCAAAGGGCATGTAACCCACCTGGTTGGCGACTGAATCGACAAAGCGCCCGGTAAGCAGATAGGTAAGGTAGCCGCTGAGGTATAGATATTTGTGGGTTTTTTGCCAGATTTCGGGCTGGTGGGCGGCAATCCAATTGGTTTCGGCTTCTGCCTGCAGGTATTGGACGGTTTCCATGGCGCCGGCAACGCGGAAAGCAGCGCCCCAGAAGCCGCCCAGGGGCGGCAGCCCTGCCGTGCGGCGCTGGTCGGGCCAGCCGATGGCGGGACGCAAGGGGTTGCCCTGCGCATCGACGTTGATGATGGTGGAGCGCTGGGTGGTGAGACCCACGGCGGCCACGCTGGTTTTGTCAACGCCGGGCTGTTTCCACAAGCCCTGGCAGGCCTGGCACAGAGAATCCCAGAACACAGCGGGGTCCTGTTCAGCCAGGCCGGGAGCGGTGGAATAGTAGGGCTGGATGGGGACGCGCTGTTTGGCAAGCAGGTTGCCGCGCGGGTCAAACAAGAGGGCGCGCACACTCTGGGTGCCGTTATCAATGGCGAGCAGGTTTTCAGGGGGCAAGGAGGTTTCCTCCGCAAAGCGAAGAATGAGAAGCTATGCAAGCATTTTACCGCAGGATGAAGTCATTCGAATATTCGTTTCAAAAAAAACAAATCGAAACGAATAAAACGAATCAGGGCCAGGTGGGGTTTTCCAGGCCGGTCATCTCCTGGTGCAGTTCTTTGAGGGCTTGGTCAAAGCTGGCGCGGCGCTCGGCGTTGTAGTTTTCCTGAGAAATGGCGCGGTGAACACGGATGAGGCGCGACAGGCAGGAGAGGGCAATGCTGATGGAACGCAGACTGCTGAAGACCTGCTCGGGGTCGTCTACCTGGCGGCTGACCTGAATGGCATGTTGAATGAAGGCGCGCAATTCATGAATTTCCTGCGCCATGTCGCCGGGAAGAGAAGCGGTGAACACAGGATCATCCTGCCAATCAAGGGGAGGCATTACCCCATTGATGCGATAGGGCGAAGTGGAAGCCGAGTATTGCAGTGGCGGATCGGAGTCAGTTTGATCGGCCGGACGGCGGCGGGAATAGAAGCCGTGTTTGACGGCATTGGTGTTGCCGGGCTGCGCGCCGCGGCGGCGTTTGGGCTGGGGTTGGGAGGTGTGAGGCATAGTTGTAATGGATATATTATAGCACGTATGTTCTATTTATCAAGCAGGAACCTGGCAAAACATCGTGATCATCCTGGAAGCAGCGGAGCGATATTTAAACCGGCTATGGGGTTGACAAACCACAGATAAACACAGATTGACACGGATTTAAGAATAGTGAAATAAAGACGCAAGCATACCCTGAGGGTTTCGGAAAACCCTCAGGGTATGCCGGTTTGAGCGGGCACGGGCACAACAATTTGGGCGCGGGCGAGCCACGCCCCTGCGAGATGGTGATGGTGCGGTGACCCTCACCCAACCTCTCCCAGAGGGAGAGGAGTTTTTAACCGGCGGCAACGAATGAATTCGTTGTTACAAAATGGTTGGCTTTATTTTTGCAGCGGCTGCGGTTCAGAGAAGGTGATGGATTCCACCACGGCGTCAAAATAGGGCAGCAGTTCGTCGAATTTCTCTTCGGGCGCACGGAAAGAGATTTGGAAATATTGCGTTGGGGTGACCATCATGAAGATCATGCGGTTCTTGAAGGGAGCAGCGCTCATTTTTTGATTGAAGAGAATTCCTTCCACGCCGTCAATCTGGACGGTTTCTTGAGAGAGAATCAGCCCGTCATCCTTTTTAACAGCCTCATCCAGCGTTTTCTTGACCATGTCATAAGTCGATTGGGCATCTTTGCCCACTTCACCAAACAGCATGATGCGGGGATCGTCATCTTTTTCTTCTGCATCCCGGGAAATGGGGTACATGGCAGGATTGCAAGATTCGCCTACAGCGCCGTATTCGACGAACTTATAACCGGGGATTTTCTGGAAGGAATAGCCGCACTGCGGATATGAGACTTCTTCTCCCAGTTCCACCTTGAGCAGGTCGGAAAGCAGGTTGGGAGATTCTTCTTCGGCTGGTTCTTCCTGATCTGATGAAGATGAAGATGAGGATGAATCTTCCCGGGGTTCAAGGGAAATATCCGGCAGGTTTTCTTCCAGCAATTCATCCACATCCACGCCCAACGCGTCTTCGATTTTCAAATCGCCGCTTTGATAAAAATAAACCGCAGCGCCGCCGGCGCCCACCAAGCACACGCAGCACATTAACAACAAGACGATCAGGATGATGACCCATATTTTGCTGGATTTTTTGGGAGTTTCAGCAGGTGGTTGAACAGTGGCAGAACTCATCGTATCTCTCCTGTTTTTATGATTGAGATTGTCTGGACGAATAGCCACCCTGTACTGCACTTAAAATGAGTATACAACTTTCGTGATAAAAAAAAACAGGGTGGTTTGCCGCAACACAACAGCCAGACAACGCCAATCCCTGTTTCCCCGCTTGACAAGAATGCTATTATACTGATTTCATTGATGCTATCACTGCACAGCGCGTGAATGATTGATTCCGCCTCACTTGACGAGGCGAGGCAGTCACACGGAGCGCCCACATCCACCCAACCATATTTTTACAGGAGGAGCTATGCGCCGAGACTTTTTCCACTTGATTGGAATTGGCATGCTGCTGTTGGTGATGCTGGCCTGTTCGATGCCGCTGGGAGAAGCTCATCAAAAAACCCGCGCGGCGCTAACCGAGACCGCGGCAGCGACCGTCAGCCCAACAGATACAGAATCGCCCGGCGCCACCAGCACTTTTGCACCCACTGAAACCATTGCACCCACAATAACCGCCACGGCAACCAAGATTCCAATTCTGTGCAACCGGGCAAAATTCATCATGGATGTGAATTATGAAGATGGAACAAAGGTGAAGAGCGGCGCCAGTTTCACCAAAACCTGGCGGTTGCAAAATGACGGTTCTTGCACCTGGAATCCGGATTACCGCCTGGTGTTTGTTTCGGGAGAGTCGATGAGTGCGCCAAATGCGGTTCAATTTGCCAGCAGCAGCGTGGCGCCCAATGGAACGGTTGATGTCAGTGTGAATTTAAAAGCGCCTGTTTCAGCCGGAACCTACAGGGGCTATTTCAAATTGCGCGCATCAGATGGAAGCACATTTGGAATCGGCGATAATGCGGACGTGTCTTTCTGGGTGGAGATTGTGGTGGAAAACGAGGAGTCAGCCAGTTCCAGTTCCATTCCTGAATTGACCCGCACCTTAAAATTGACCAATCCTTACATGCAGGGCAATGATGTGAAAGCATTACAAAAGCGTTTGCTCGACCTGGGGTATGACGTGGTGGAGAAAGCCGACGGCATTTTTGGTCCCAAAACGGATAAGGGTGTGCGCGAGTTTCAGGATGATGAAGGTTTGACGGTGGACGGCATTGTGGGGCAAAAGACGTGGAAGGCGTTGTGGGAATAATTTCTAACGAGCAGGGGCACGGCGCGCCGTGCCCCTGCGAATTGATTTCCACCTCACAACCGAATGGCGCCAACCTCCGGCTCGGCGTCGCTCCACAGCGCCAGGTCGCCGTCTACCTGCGCCAAATCGAGCAGGCGCATGCCGGCGCAGGACCAGTTTTCGCCACCGGGAAGCTGCCGGTTGAGGCGCGCCTGGTAGGCCAGCGCGGTGTCGCTCCAGCCGCTGCGCGAGAAGCCCAGGTAATACACGCGCCACTTGCCCTGGCGCGGCACGATCAGTTTGGTTTTGTGCTCCACCAGGTCGAACAGCACATTCTCCTCCACCGGTGATAGGGTCCACTTGCACTCGCCCAGCAACAGGGTCTTTTCCATCGAATTGATGCCCGCCACGTCGATCTGCACCTGCGGATTCCAGGCGCTGCCCACTTCGTCCACCAAAAACGGCAGCACCTGGCGCACGCTGGCGCGCAGGGCCCACTCGCGGCACAACTCTTCCCAGGTGTGCGTGCCGATGAAATCGATCATGTGGCGACTGATCTCTGCCAGCGCCTGGTCTTGCACACCCAGGGCGAACTGCCCCTGGCGCGATGCCAGAAAGCGGAAAAAGAAGCGCAGGTAGGGATCGGTGATGTGGTGACGCCCGGCGCGCGAATCGGGGGCGGCGGTGACCGAGACGCGCCGCTCGACAAAACCGGCACTGCTCAACACGCCCAGGTATTTGGGGATGTGCACATTGGGCAGCCCGGTGTAGGCGGCAATGTCTTTGGGGGTGCGCGCGCCATTGGCGAGGGCGGTCAGCACCGCCAGGTAGTTGTGCGGTTCGCTGATGAAGTCTTGCAACAGCAGGCGCGGCTCGGACTGCATGAGGTTGTTGGTGGTGAGCAGTTGATTCTTGATGTTGTAGGAGACTGATTTGCCGGCTTCGATGCGCTCCCAGTAGGCGGGCACGCCGCCAAACATGCTGTAGACAGCCACGCGGTCCACGGCTGAATAGCGCGGGAAGTATTTGCCGGTGAGACCAAAAGGCAACGGCTGCAGATGCATTTGCGCGGTGGCGCGACCATAGAGCGGCGCCTGGTAAGACAGCACCTCGCGCATCATCATGCCCAGATGCGAGCCCGACAGGCACAGAAACAGGTTGCTGTTTTTGAAAACGCCGTCCCAAAAGTGCTGCAAATAGCTGGCAATGGCGGGGGTCACCTCCAGCAGGTAGGTGAATTCGTCAATGAACAGCGCCAGGCGTTCACGGGCGGCGAGGTTGGCGGCTTCCTGCCAGGCCTGCTCCCAGGTGGCGTAGGTGAAGGACGGCGGGGCGCTTACGCCGGGGTTGGCGAAGTTGTAGAGCGCCTGCGAGAAGGAGCGCAACTGTGCCGCTGCGGAATCGGGCGAGGCTACCCAGTAGAGCGCCCGCCTGCCCCGGCTGCGCAGCCAGTGCGCCAGCAAGGCGGTTTTGCCCACCCGGCGCCGTCCGTAGAGGATGAGAAACTGCGCCCGGTCGCTCTCCCACAGGCGGTCCAACACGGTGAGTTCGTTTTGTCTGCCGATAAAGTCCATTATTCACACTCGTTATTATTATACTTTATAGTATTATACTATATAGTATAATAAAATCAACATTTGGTAATGGATTCAAGTTTGTCAAATTGATTGGGAGGATAATGTTTCCACAAGGAACGCAACCATTCCCGCCCATGATCTTGAGCATACATAGTCAGGCTACTCCACTGCCAGGTATAGGGACCCGCTACATAACCGTGTTTCATCGGATTAATGTGAAGGTAATTTAAAGCAGCATAATAATGATTCTGGTAGGGCATGAATTGATCCGGGAGTGGAAAAGTTATTTCAATCAATTTTAGTGCAGGCGTGATTAAATTGAAAGTTTTTAGTTGTAACTTTCGTCGCATTTTTTGTGCAAAGGAGCCACCAGGATTGTCTCAAACGACTAAAGTCGTTACTACAAACCGCTTTTTTTGTAATTGCGATAATAATCGCTTTCGGTTTGCGATGGAATTACCTGGATTATCACGAACGACTGAAGTCGTTACTACAAATACCATTTTCGTGGAGTTTTTCACTTACGATAAGAACTTAATCTGCGTTCCAAGAACAACAAACCACGATTGAGCGCCAGCGCCAGCAACCCCACCAGAACTGAACCCAGCACGATCTTGTCACTGCGGTTCTGGGTGATGCCGTCGAACAACAGCACGCCCAGCCCCCCTGCCCCAAACTTGGCGCCAATGGTGGCAATGGCCACCGAGGTCACCGCGGCAATGCGCGCGCCGGCCAAAATGACCGGCAACGCCAACGGAAACTGCACGCGAAAAGCGATTTGCGCCGGGCTCATGCCCATGCCGCGGGCGGCTTCCAGCACCGCCGGCGAAACGCCGTCCAGACCGGCCAGGGTGTTGCGCACCAAAATAACCTGGCAGTACAAAATCAAAGCCGCCAGAACCGAGCGGGCGTTCAAACCAAAAAGGGGAATCATAAAAATGATGAGGGCAATGCTGGGAATGGTGTAGATGATGCCCAGCGCGCCCAGCACCGGAGCCGCCAGCCGGCGGCGTTGATGCAGCAGCCAGCCCAGCGGCAAGGCGATGAGGGCGGCAATGAGCAGCGCGCCCAGGGTGAGCAACACATGCACGCCCAGCAAGCGCAACACGTCTAGAGGGTACGACAGGAGATACGCCATGCCTCCCCCAATTCTCCGGCGCTGCGCAGCCCGTCGAGGGTCACCTGCCCCACAGCGGCGCCGTCGCGCTGCACAATCACGCGCTGCACATCGGGGCGCAGCAGCAGCGATAGCGCCCGGCGCAGGTCGTCGCACACATCCAGGCGTGGAGCATCTCCCTCCCCCTGCCCTGCCAGCGGCTCCATCACCGATTCGACGCGCAGCAGGCTGAACTGGCGCACGCGGTCATCAGAATTGAGTAATTCGCCCACAAATTCATCAGCCGGATGGGTCAACAGTTTGCCGGGAGTGTCATATTGCAGCACCCGCCCGGCGCGCATCACTACAATCTGATCTGCCAGGCGCAGGGCTTCTTCCACGTCGTGGGTCACAAACAGCACGGTTTTCTTCAAGCGGCGCTGCAGTCGCAGAACTTCATCCTGCAAAGCGGTGCGCGTGATGGCATCGATGGCGCCAAAGGGTTCGTCCATCAACAGCACCTGCGGATCGGCCGCCAGGGCGCGCGCCAGCCCCACACGCTGCTGCTGCCCGCCCGAAAGCTGCGCCGGGTAGCGGCTGCAAAACTCGCCCGGCGCCAGGTTGACCAGTTCCAGCAATTCATTGACACGCCGATTGATCTGCGCTTCGTCCCAGCCCAGCAGTTCGGGCACCACGGCGATATTTTTTGCCACACTCATGTGCGGGAACAGCCCCACCTGCTGAATCACATAGCCGATGCGCCGGCGCAAGGCGGTCACATCCAACGAGCGGATGTCATCGCCGTTTAGAAAAATGGCGCCGGAGGTGGGTTCATACAGGCGATTGACCATTTTGAGCAGGGTGGTTTTGCCGCAGCCGGATGGTCCCAGCAGCACCACGAAACTGCCCTCGTCAATTTGCAGATTCACATCAAAAACCGCCGGCGCGGCCGCCCCGGCGTATTGCTTGCTGACATTTTCAAAGCGGATACCACTCATGATGTAATGAACCTCGGACAACGCCCGCCCCTGCCCCAAACCTGTTCAGGCGCCGCGTCTATTCGTCTTCTTCTTGCTCGTCTTCATAGCGGGAAGAATACCAGTGTTCTTCTTCTAACAAACCGTATTTTTCCTGGTCTCCGGGCGTCAGGGGATCATCCATGCGCACCTGCAGCAAGATTCCAGCGGTGCGGATGCCGTTGGTGGTCATTTGCCGGCGCACAATGTAGCGCAAGAAATAACTGCGCACCAGTTCATTGCTCAACACATCTTTGACCGTGCGCACACTGACTGAAGCCAGGCTTGCCAGGGTGGCCATGTCAGTGACCACTTCATTGCGCAATTCGCTGGTGGAAGGATTCCAGTAGCACTGGCTGCGCGCCGCCAGGATTACCATGACAGCCGAATGGCCAAGCAAGGGCAGCCAGCGGCTGAAGAAATAATTAGTGAGAAACAGGCCGCGTTCGGGGTGAATGACAGCGGCGCGCTGGGTGCCATAGGCCTCTTGCAAGACCATCTTGCGCTGCGAGGGCTTTTGTTCGCGCGAAACGCTTGATTTGGCGCCGCGGCGGGTTTTGCGCCCGTTGGAACCCGGCTGCTCTTCAATAATTGGATGCTCAATTTGAGGTGGCTGAGCAGCCCGTGAATCAGGTGCAGCGGCGGGCGGTTGTGGCATTTTTTGGGCTTCTGGAGATTGACCGTTGCCCACGACCACGTTTAACGACACCGGTTCTTTGAGCAGCCCTTCGAGCAAACGCGTCACGCGCGAAGACAGGCGGTTTTCCACCCAGTCGCGCGCATAAGGGTTTGCCACACGCAGGGTAAACACCCCATCGGCAAATCCTTCGGGTTGAGCAGGCGCCACCCAGGTTTCAAACATGGCGCGAGACATATCCATGCGCACCTGGTTGACAGCCATCTCCCAGGCTTCCCTGAAATCGGCTGCTTCACCCTGCTGCGGTTGTGCGATCAAAGGCTGATCCATGAACCCGTTCCATTTCACACCGGCATGCCTGACAATGACTTCGATTCGCGAATCACACCGGATTCTTTAACATTAGTTTTTTCTTCCTTTTATTCCGATATTATATGGAAGAAATAATGCACTATCCAACCATTCTTTCCACAAACTCGCTCAATTCTTTCCAGAAAACCCGGTCTTCCATATCTTCCAGGTGGGAAAAACGAGCGGAACAAATGCGCGCCAGAATGCCGACGGTTTCACCCAGTGACACTTTGCGCCGCATCAAAGTTGAAAGTCGTTCCTGCCACTCCTCCAGTTCGTGAATTTCACCCTGAGATAACGTGACGCCCACCTTTTTGCGCGGCACAGCCGAGGCAGGCCTTCCAGGAGTGCGGGTCTTTACTTCAGCAGAGGCACGGCGCGCTTCATATAGTTGGACCCAAGCAGCTTTATTTGAAGGTGCTGACGGAATCATGGTTTATTTACCCTCGCGTATTTCAATGACTTTCTTTACAATATTGACATCAATAACAGTTTGGTCGCTTTCCAGCAGCAAATCGGTGGCGAGGGTGCACATACTGATAATCTCGCGCGGGATGCCGCCGGAATGCTCATACAGGTATTCAAAAGCATCATCATCAATCAACGGATCATTGCGCCCGGCGACGCTGAGCCGGAAAAGGATCATTTGCAGCGCACTGGCCAGGGTTAACGGCGGGAGGGTGAGACGGACAAACACGCGCGCATTGACAGCCTCGTTGGACTCGAACAGCGGCACCATTTCACGTTGTCCAAAAGCCAGCAGTTGCACCACCTTGGAATCATAATCAAAGTTGTACAGGCGGTGGATCACATCCAGGGCTTCGCTGTTCATCAACTGGGCGTCATCCAGCAGCACCACCACGTTCTTGCCGCCAATGTAGGCATCCGACATCATGCGCTCCAGGCCTTCCATCTGGCGCTGAAAACTGCGCTGCGTGGGCACGCCCAGCGAACGGGCGATCTGGCGGGCGGCATCCATGGCCGATTTGAAGCCGGCGGTGTGAAAATAACAGATGACCACGCTTTCATCCGAGGCATAAACATCATACAAACGCCGCGCCAACGAACTTTTGCCCATACCCATGCCGCCTGTGATCAAGGCCAACCCGCGCCGGCGCGAAATCACCGACAGGGCCTGGCGATAGACCGCCAGGTGGTCATTGCCCAGGTAGAGAAAACGCGGGTCAGCCGACAAAGTGAAAGGATCTTCTTTCAATCCCAGGCGTTCAAGGCGCGCCATACGCCATTCTTCATCACTGTGCGATCCGTACATAGATTGTTACCCTCCGTTATTGATCTAATTATTGCATGAATTCGGGCATTTTTCAATAGAATTAGCTCAATTTTAACCTCAAACCCGAATAATTGGCTCAAATATATTGAAACCTATTCTTAATTATGCTAAGATTGTTTAAGTTTGTAAAAATTACCTCATTTTCACACAAGCGTTCATTTTCAGACATTTCAAGGATAAATTTTTCATGGGCACCGTAATAACCATCGCTAACGAAAAAGGGGGAGTAGGAAAAACAACCACGGCGGTAAACCTGGCAGCCGGGCTGGCCTTGCGCCTGGCAGATCAAGATCATGCTGACGCCCGCGTTTTGCTGATTGACATGGACCCGCAGGGGCACGCTTTGCTTGCCACCGCCTACGAAGAACTGGAGCATGTTCCGCCGGCATCACTGGCTGCTTTATTGACCGAAACCCCTCCACCCTCGGTTCAGTCGATGCTGCGCCGCAGCACTCATCATCCCAACCTGTTGATCATCCCCAGCAGCCGCGCTTCCATGGTTCAGGCAGCCCGTTTGCTGCCCACGTTGATGGCAAACGAGAGCCGCCTGCTGCACGCCGTTGAAGCGGTGCTTTCGCAATTTGCCTATGTCATCATCGATACCCCGCCGACCACCGGCGATTTATTGATCAATGCCCTGGTGTGCAGCACGCATGTCATCATCCCGGTTGAAACCAGTTATCTGGGAGTGTCAGGGCTGCGCGAATTGCAGCACACCATCGAAGAAGTGCGGTTGCACTTTCGCCCCAACCTGAAAACGCTGGGATATTTGCCCACCCTGTGCGAAGAGCAGCGCGCCGAGACACGTGAAATTTTGGAAGAAATGAAGAACCGCTATCCGGGACAGGTGTTGAACCCCATTCACAAATCATCTGACCTGGCTTATGCGCATTCAAGCCACATGGATATTTTCACCTATCGGCCGCCGCGGCAGCGCGTTGCGGGACAAATCGCTTCCAGTTCCCGCGCCACCCAGGAATATGCACAACTGGTTGAAGAAATTTTACAAAAAACCTGGAAGCCATCATCACAGAAAAAGAACAGGGGGTAAAGCATGACCACAAGCAAACGCAAACGTTTCAGCGCCTTTGACGATTTTCCTGCCAGCGATGCCCAGAGCCAGCCGCCCGCCGAACCTGCCGCCAGCAAAGTGGTCAGCATGCCTTCACCGCAAGTGGAACGCATCGAGCGCCTGACGCCCAGCCGCATGCTGCCTGACCGCTTTCAACCCCGCCGCCTGCTGCCATCCGCTCTGCGCGCCGATTTCTTCGCGGGGCGCATCAACTGCTACCAGGCGGCTGAACGCTGGCTGGAAATTGCCAGGCACGATAACGGCCACAAAGCCGTGGTGGATCGTTTGCTGGCAATGGGCGATTCGTTTGAAGATCACGGTCAGATCAAACCCATCACGGGGTCGTGGGCGCCAGCATCAGACGGCAATTTTGTGTTTGTGATTGAAACCGGTGAGCGGCGCTTCTGGGCTGCCTGCCTGCGCCGGGTGAATGAAAAACATAGAGAAGAACCGCAACTGCGCGTTGAAGTGGTGGCAACACCCACCCGTCAACGCCAGGTGCTGGAAAACCGCCACGCTGAAGCGCCCTCGGCGGTTGGGCAGGCATGTGAAATTGCATCGCTGATCCTTGCTGAAATGGGCAGAACCCCCGACAGCAAAGACGATGATGAATTTGAATATTTTCGCCAGGCGCGTTCGCAGCGCATGCCAGCCGGGTTGTGGGAACGCATCACCCCAATCATGCAGTTCACCCGTCCGCGCATGGTGCAGCTTCTGAACATTTTGCAACTGCCCAGCCCGCTGCTCGATTTGGCTGACCGCTACCGTGTGCCCGAACGCGTGCTGCGAGAGGTACTTTCCATGCCGGCCGACCAGTGGGAATACACGCTGCGGGTGAGCATTCAAAATGAACTCACCTCGGACGATGTGGCTGAGATTGCGCAGGCAGCCCCGACTGAAGGAAAGAAATTACCGCGCCCGGCATCACCTGCTCAACCCACGCGGGTTGCCATCAGCGGGTTGCGGCGCTTTGGCAATGTGCTGGCAGACCTGGATGAGGTGAGCCGCGAGCAGGCTTTGGATGAGATTGCCGACGACCTGGTGGTCAGCGGACAGGCTGAAGGATTTGTAAATTTGATGAACGAACTGGCGGTGTTGATCGAAGCGCGCCTGCGCCGGCGCTAAAGTGTAACCGCGGTTACGAATCGCCGCCCATTATGCAAATTCAAAAAAAGTGTAACCACGGTTACACTTTTTTTGTTACATCAATTAATCAATCCAGCCATCTATCTGACAGCATCCCATTTTCCATTTTTAAATCTCGCATTTTGGCTTGTTTTCAGCATAAGCCATATTCTCTTATGTTTAGCAAATTTAATCAGACAAATTTTTATTCTTATTATAACAAGGGGCGACCCTATGTTACAATTAAAAAAATAACGGCAAAATCCTTTCAGGAGGACACCATGAAAACACCTGAGCGGGATGTATTTTTCCTCGAAAATATAAACGATTCGGTTGTTGCACAGCGGCGGCAGACAAAAATGAAACGTGAACGCGAACGCATGCAAGCCCGGCGGGCGCGGCGGGTCACTTATGATTTACCACCGGAACTGCGTGAAAGCCTCAACCAACTTTCCAGCGAATTACGCATTCCAGCCAGCCAACTGGCCGCGCTGGCCATTGTGCGCTTTTTATCAGACTGGGAAACAGATAATATCGATTTACCGCAATATAAGCGTCCGTCGCTTAGCCCGCGTTATGACTGGAACCTTGAATTGCCAAAAAAATGGAAACGCCGTTCCACGGCAGAATAAACGGTTTTCTTTCAATTCGTAACCGCGGTTACACTTTTAAAATCTGATCAACCATTGTTATATTTTTTCAATGGCTGAAAACAATTTGATGTGTATTGTTTGGCAGGGGGCAATCTAAGCAAACTGGCGTTCCACAAACAGATAACGCGCCAGTGAATAACCAATGACAATCTGATGCTCACCGACTTGCAGTGTGATGGTCTGGTTATATGGAAATATTTCAACAACTTTAGCGGTTAAACCCGGTTGAATTTGTTTCTCTTCCAGAAATTTTAAGACATCAGGAACTTCTTCAGCCAGTTCGTGAACACGGCGAATGATCACCAGGTCGCCTGTTTTCATTTCATTCAGGGGCACCCAATCTTTCACCAATCCTTCATGCCCCGGAAACGGATTACCATGAGGACAGAGTTCGGGTTGATTTAAATTTTCATCCAGCGCATTTTCCACTTCTTCGGTTATGGCGTGTTCCAACAAATGTGCTTCTTTGTGTACCTTCGACCAGGAAACCAGGCGGCTTAACATCCATTCAGCCAGCATGTGCCGGCGCATCACGGTTTTGGCTTTTTCCAGTCCATTATCTGTAAGGTGAACACTCTTTTTTTCGTCAACAGAAATAAGACCATCGCGGACCATGCGTTTCAGTGTGTTGGTCACGGTGGGCGGTGAAACATCCAATAATTCCGCCAGGCGAACCCCTTGAACCGGTTCGTTATCGCGCTCCAGTATATAAATGGATGCCAGATAATCTTCTATGGTTGCGCTTATTTTTTCAATCATGAGCGTGTAATAATGTTCAGCAAACTTAATAGATTAGGATAATCAACAATTTTAATAGGTACTAATTTTTTGAATACAGTGTTATATTAGCATTATAGCGTAAGCAGCCCCGCTGTCAAGGAAAGGAAATCGTTCTTATGCCCATACCTCTCAAAACCATATCCCTATCCGAACTACCCGCTGGAGAACATGCTTGCGTCATTTCACTCGGTTTAGGCAGAGGTATATCAGCCCGTTTGACCACGCTCGGTTTTACGCCGGGCGCTGAATTGACCATGATCCAGAACTATGGACATGGTCCTTTAGTGGTAACCATACGCGACACCCGCATTGCTCTTGGACGCCGTGAAGCGCAGTCCATACTTATTCAGAGGATACCGAATGACCACTTATTATGACCATTCAACATTCCACCAGGATTTTTTAACAAAAGAAAAAGATATTACCATTGCCCTAGCAGGGCAGCCGAACATGGGCAAGTCAACCCTGTTCAACCTGTTTACCGGTTTAAACCAGCACGTGGGAAATTGGACCGGCAAGACCGTTGAAAAGCGCGAGGGAATATTTCAATCCCATCATCGCAACGTTCACCTGATCGATCTTCCCGGAACCTACAGCCTAACCGCCAATTCTCCCGAAGAGGTGATTGCACGAGAATACATTTTGCAAGAAAAACCCGACCTGGTGATTGCCGTGGTCAGCGCCGCCAACCTGGAACGCAGCCTGTACCTGGTTTCAGAATTGATTGCTTTGCCCATTCCATTGATTGTGGCGTTGAACATGGTGGATGTTGCCAAAATGGAAGGAATTGAAGTGAACGCCGCTGTGCTTGAAGCCGCCCTGGGGGTGCCGGTGGTGCCGGTGGTGGCAACCCATGCACACAGCGCACGCAATTTATTGAACGTGATTGAGGAAAATATTCAAAACAATTTTTCCAATCTCAAACCCAACATTCCGGAAATTCGCGCCGATCATCGTGAAGTGCTGCAAGAAATCAAATTGCTTATTCAGGATTTCCTTCCCGCAGTATATCCAGCCTATTGGACAGCAACGAAGCTTCTTGAAGGCGACAGCGAGATCGAAAACCTGGTGAAAAAATGCCTTCCCCCTGAGCAATGGAAAACGGTTGCAGCTATTTTAAAAGAGCATGACGACTCTTATTTAGCCATTGCCTCCGGCCGTTATGACTGGATCGGGCGCATGATTCGCGCCGCCGTACACCGCCCGCGTGCAGGACAAATTAGCGTAACCGACCAGTTGGACCGCTGGAACACTCACCCGGTGATCGGGCTGGTGATTCTGGCAGCGGTTCTGGGACTGGTTTTCTGGCTGACCTTCACCATTGGCGCCCCCCTGCAAGACTGGCTGGATAGCGCGCTAATTGCTCCTTTGGGTAAGTGGGCAGGCACGCAACTGGTTGACGCCCCCATGTGGCTGAACGGTTTGATCGTGGACGGCATCATTGGCGGGGTGGGGGCGGTGCTGACCTTTCTACCTATCATCATCATTTTTTTTGCCATTTTCGGGCTGCTGGAAGATGTGGGCTATATGGCGCGCGCCGCTTATGTGATGGACAACTTCATGCACTGGATGGGTCTGCACGGAAAGTCATTTCTACCACTTTTTCTGGGCTTTGGCTGCAATGTTCCTGCTGTGATGGGCGCGCGCGTGATTGAATCCTATCCGGCGCGCATTCTCACCATCCTGCTGGCTCCGTTGATTCCCTGCACAGCCCGCATGGCAGTGGTGGCATTTTTAGCCCCGGCCTTCTTTGGCAAGCAAGCGGGGCTGGTAACCTGGGGATTGATCCTGTTCAGCCTGGCAATTTTGGTTATCAGCGGGGTCATTTTGAATCGCATCCTGTTCAAAGGAGAGCGCACGGCTTTCATCATGGAATTGCCGCTTTACCACGTTCCCAACTTGAGATCAACAGCGCTGCTGGTCTGGCAGCGTTCGCTTTCTTTCATCCGAAAAGCAGGCACGCTGATTTTGATGATGTCGCTGGTGGTGTGGGCACTCTCGGTGCTGCCCGGCGGCGACCTGGAAACGAGCTATCTGGCGCACATTGGCAACCTTTTTGCCCCCATCGGCAAGTGGATGGGATTGGACTGGCGTCTGACGGTGGCGCTGCTCACCAGCTTTTTTGCCAAAGAGAATTCCATTGCCACCTTGGGTGTGTTGTTCAGCAGTTCTGAAGAAAGCGGACTGACGCAAACCCTGGCCGCCACCTATTCGACCGCCACTGGTTTGTCTTTTTTGGTTGTCTCTCTCCTGTTCATTCCCTGCGCCGCCACCGTGGCGGTCATTTATCAAGAAACCGGCTCGTGGAAATGGACACTGCTGAATATTTTGCTGATGCTTGTGCTTTCCATTGGAACCGCCAGCGGCGTGTATACCCTGGCAACCCTGATCGGACTGTAATATGTTAGAGCAATTAAACCGTCTTATTCAGCAGGGCGGGGTGCTGACGCCCGAGATACTGGCCCGCCAGTTAAATACCAGTACCGAAATGGTGGTGATGATGTTGGAGGATTTGCAGCGGCGAGGTTTATTACAAGAAGCAATTTCTTTACAATCCTGTGAAAAAGCCGCCTGCAAAGGCTGCGCCGCGGCTGGCAACTGTCCGTTGAGCGGCGCCAGAATCTGGCAACCCAAAGAAAAAACAAAAACAAAATAAGTATTTAATAAGTAGTTAATTAAGTAGAGTCTTTAGAATCACGTGCAAAATTTGCACTCACCAGAAAGGCAGAAAGTGCACTCACCAGGAGTGCATTTTCTGCACTTACATACCAGGATGAAAAAATTGCATGCAGGGCAGAATGCAAAAAATGTATTCTGGCCAGGAGGAAAAATTTGCATTCAGGAATATGTAAGTGCAAAATTTGCATCCTGGACAACTGGTAGTGAATTACATGCCTAAGTGCAATATTTGCATCCAGGGAATCTTAATAACCTTAAAACTTTATGGATACACAATATTTTAAAGAACGGCAGAAATAAAGTTGCGTATAATGAATCTGAGGGGTTCCCTGTATGCCTATAAAAAAACATACTGCAACAGCCACAAGCTTATTGATGCTAGCATTGATGGCAGCCAGTCTATTAACAGCGTGCAATTTGCAGCGTTCATCAAATATTCGTACTACTGCCAGTGAAGCAAAAATATACCCCGTTGATCCTGTTTTCCGGGAGTACTACCAGGACCTGGGCGGTGAGTCGCGCCTGGGAGCGGCTATTTCGCCTTTGTTTGACCAGGATGAAAAAAGATGCCAGTTCACAGTGGCGGCGCTGATGTGCCAGTATCCGCTGGAGTCGGGCGCTGACCGTTTTAGCCTGGCGCCGCTGGGATTGATGATGGGGCTGCCGGCGGAAGCAGCACAAGCCAACGGCATTGAAATTTCTGCTGTGTTTGCCAGGCTGCAAAGCGAGATGAACGGCTTGCGCACCACCGGGCAGCCGCTGACGCCTGCCTTGCGAAACGAGCAGCACCGGCGCATCGAGCAATTCTTTGAAAATGTGGCTTTCTACCAGCCATTCGATCAGCCCGACCAGGCTTTTTTGCTGCCCTATGGTGAAAAATATTACGCAGGCACACAGGCTGGCGCATCCATTTCGGGCATTGATCTTGACTTGCCGGGTGGTGTGCCCAGCGGCGGCAGCCTGCAAAACGCGCTGCAAACGCTGGGAGGCGAAGCGGTTTTTGGAAAACCCCTGGGAGCTGAACAGCGCCTGGCTGATGGGCGCATTGAACAGATTTTTGAAAGTGTGGTTGTGATTGCCGAAAACGAACAGGCTTCAAGCATCACCCTGCGCCCCATTGCCCGCGAATTGCACATGCACAGCATGCCGCCCGCTGTTCAAAAGTACGATGAGCAGGATAACATGGTGTTTTATCCGGTGCAGGATGGGATGGGATTTCATGTGCCGGTGATGTTTGATCAATTTTTGCGCCAGCACGGCAGTGTGCAACTGGCTGGAAATCCCATCGCTGAACCCATGCTTTATGAGCAGGAAAACGTGGTGCGCCAGTGTTTTGAAAACCTGTGCCTGGATTATCGCTCTTCAGCCTCAGAAAATGAAAAGGTGCGCCTTGCGCCGCTGGGACGCAAGTATTTTGAACAGCACAACCTGGCACAGGCCGAACAGGCTGCCAGCAGTGATGACGGCGGGCCGCTGTGTGTGCGAGTGGGGGAGGAACATGTGCAAATTTCTCCCACCCAGGCGCAGACCATACACCTGGTGGCCTATCACCAGGACAACCAGTCTCCGGCGGCCAACGTGGAAGCCACCATCACTTTGCAAGTTCCCGACGGCAGCCAGTTCACCTACTACACACCACCCACCGATGAGGACGGGCGCACCACCATGCAGCTTCCGCCGCTGGGCAACCTGCCCGAGGGCAGCCTGGTCAGTTACCAGGCATGCCTGGATACGGGCGATGACAACCCCGTTTGCGCCTATGAATCGTATTTGATCTGGGGATCGCAGTAAACTGCAATGCCTGACATCCGTTACCGCGAACAATATCGCCACCGCATGGAACAGGCCAGCCAGTATATCCAGGACAATCTGTCGCAACCGTTGTGTTTGGATGCAGTGGCGCGCGCGGCAGGGTTCTCTCCTTTTCACTTTCACCGAATTTTCACTGCATTTGTGGGCGAAAACCTGCAGGACTATATCAACCGCCTGCGCCTGGAACGCGCCGCCAACCTGCTGGTCAAATCGCCTTCATTGACCATTACCGAAGTGGCTTTTTCTTGCGGTTTTTCCTCTTCTTCAGCGTTTGCGCGTTCATTTAGAAAGTATTTTGGGGTTACCCCCAGCCAATATTTGAGCGAGTACTTGAACCCGAAGACTCCCGCAGCCTGGGTGACACAGCGCCCGGCGCCGGCGGAAACTGTTGAATTGCCGTCCATCCAGGTGCGCCCCATGCCGCCCATGCACCTGGTGTGCTTCCCGGCAGTTGAGGGCTATGCGCCGCACAGCATTAAACAGGCCTGGGAACGCCTGTTTCACTGGGCAGGCGCGCGCGGATTGCTGGATGGCCGGGCGCAGTTGATTGCCGTGTCGTACGATGATCCGCAGATCACACCGCCCAAGAAGTGCCGCTATTACGCCTGCATGACCGTGCCCGAAACACTGCGCAGCGATGCGCAGGTCAGTTTTTTGGACTTTCCAGCACATACTTGCGCCGTGTGCCGCATGGATTGCGACGCCGACCAGATTCAACCCGTCTACCGCGTGCTGTACCGCGACTGGCTGCCCGACAGCGGCTTTTTGCTGGCTGACCTTCCTCCCTATGAAATTTATTACAACGCGCCCGACAACGACCCCGCCAGCAAATATGTATTTGACCTGTGTATCCCGGTGGAGAAATTCAACCTGTTATAGCAAGAATTGTATAGGGCAAAGCAAAAAATGAACATCGCCGCTGCCTGACATTGTTTATAGTAGGGACAGATCAAAACATACATCTTTTGGAGGAAACAATGGAAATTAAACCCGTCTCTACCGTCTTATTTTGCCGCGACATTAAAGAATCGCGCCGGTTTTATGAGGAAACCCTGGGACAAAAAGTGCTCATGGATCACGGCTTGAACGTGGGCTTTGCGGGCGGCTTTGCCCTGTGGCAGGCCGACTTTGCCCTGCAAACCATTTTTGGCGCGGCAGCGCAGGACTCTTCTTATCTGGGGCGCGGCAACCTGGAGATTTACTTCGAATCGGACCAACTGGATGAAACCGTGGCGCTGCTGCAAAAAGCGGGAGTCGAGTTCATTCACCCGCTGGTCGAACAGCCCTGGGGGCAGCGCGTGATTCGTTTTTACGACCCCGACCGTCACATTGTGGAAGTGGGCGAACCCATGCCGGTGGTGATTGTGCGCTACCTTTCGCAAGGGTTGAGCGTGGAAGAGATTGTGCAGCGCACCTACATGCCGCTGGAGATCGTCAAACAGATCGCCGGCAGTGTGAAGGGATAATGAAAAAATAGATCAAAAGCTATTCATTTTGTCATTTCGAGACCCGGTGCGCTCTGAATTTTGATTTCAAAAAACTTGAAGGGGCGAGAAATCTTAATCATGTATTTCAGATAATTCTATTGGATAATTGTTGCTAAGATTTCTCCTCGCGCGAATAAACCCATTAGAACCGAATCCATTGCGCTCGTCGAAAAGACAGAATCTTACTTTAAACACAGATAAACACAAATTGACACAGGTAATTACTAAAAAATTCTCCCCCATTTTCGTTCTTTGAAAATGGGGGAGACATAAGAGAGGGGGAAAAACTAATATCCTGCCACGCCCATTTCACGGCACAGGGCAGCCAGATCGGGATGAATGTAGCGCCCGTTTTCCTCGATTTGCACATCATCCAACCACACCGAGGCATTTAAACACACCCCGTCAGTGTGCACCGGCGAGCCGTAGGCGGTGGCGCCCAGCCCGAACTGCATGCAGCCGAACACGCGCTCGTCTTCCAAAATGCGCCCGGTGGGGCGCGGCACGCCGGGGTTGAAGCCGTAGCAGGCGTGATCCATCAGGCGGGCGTGGGGGTGATGGAAGCTGTCCAGCCAGCGCTCGAAAGTGACGGCCTCGGCGCCGCCCTCGATTTTTTGTATCACGCCATTTTTTAAGGTCAGGCGCACAGGGGTGCGCAGCAGGCCCAGGTCGGCGGGGGGCCACAGGCAGCCGTCGAACACCAGCACACCCTCGTACTGCTCGCGGATGGCCATGAAACCCGATTGACCGCCCAGCATCTGCGGATACCCGCCCACGGCTGGGGGTTCCTCCCAGAAAGCGTCGCCGGCTTTGTCCACGGTCATCCACAGGTCGGTGCCGGCGGGGGCGGTGACGTGCACTTTTTCAGCCGCCTGCGACATTGCGTATAGCCGTTTTGCCATTTGTTTCATGGGGGTGTAATTCACGCGCCCCACGGTGCGAACCAGCATATCCACATCCATGCCGGTCAGGCACACGTAGATGCAGCCGGCATCGATGGCCGCCTGGTAGGCGGGACTGTAGAGTTGATAGCCGATGGCAAAATCGATCCACACCTGCGCGGCGGTGACGGCTTGCTGCAGTGGGGCAGGGGGCGGCAGCATGGGTTCGGGAGCGGTGGGGTACCACACCAGGGTGGGCACGCCGCCCACCGCGTACACGGCGCCCGCCACTGCCTGCATCACGCGCAGGTCGCTGGCGGTGTCGCCGCTGATCAACACCTGCTGACCGGGTTGAATGGGACGCACCTCCGTCACCAGCTTGAGCGCGGCGCGGGTTAGTTCAATGTTGTAAAACTCGGACAGCGGTTCGGAGCCCAATTTGAATACCATTTCAAACCTAGCCTTTCATCAACTCCTCGATGGGAGTGTATTCCAGGTCAAAACCAAAGTAGCGCGGACCGGACGCGTGATCCAGCCCGTGCGGGGTGCGGAACACTTCCAGTCCTTTCATGCCCACGGCTACCACGCGGTCGCCCTCTTTGGTTTTGCTGTTGGAAATGCCCAGCCCGCTTTCGGGATCGACCAGTGAAACCAGGTCGGGGCTGCACACATACACCTTGTCGTCCAGCCACGAGACGTGATTTTCGTTCTTGAACCAGGCTTTGAAAGTGTGACCGGCGAATTTTCCGGTGCCCTGGATGGTATTCATGCCGAACATATAGCCGTCGCGGTCTTCCCATTCTTTGGCACTGATCACGCCCTCAAACAGGCGCCAACCGCCGGCGGCTTGCAGGGCAGCTTCCACCGGGTCGGCGCCGCTTTGTTTGGCAGCGCGAATGGCGCGCCCGATTTCCAGGCACAGGGTCAGCGTGCCGCGCACCAGAATTTGTTTCATTTCATTTGCCGGCAGGGGGGTGCCCGCCATGGCGGTGTTACCAAAGGCAGCCACTGCCAGCATTTTGCCAATGCGCTCGAACAGGTAGCCGTTTTGCACGTGGGTCAGCACGCAGGCGTTGCCCCATTTGTCCACGCTGGTGGCGGGCCAACTGTTCTTGCCGTTGATGAAGGGTGTGCCCTGCATTTCGTCGGGGATGCAGCGCCCGGCGTAGTCGCCGTCGACCACCGGGATGCCCAGGCGCGCGCCAACCACCAGCGGGGCGGGCAGGTTGGCCGCGCCCGGCTCGGCTGGAACAATGGCGCCAATGGGTTTGCCGAAGTACTTGCCCAGTTCTTTAACGGCTTCGACCATGGCCAGCTCGCCGTAAACGTCTTTGGCGCCGGTTTTTTCAATCTCATCCAGGGTTTTCTGGGTGATGGGGGCGATGGAGCCCATGCCGAAGGGAGTGCAGGTCATGGCGTCGTCGGGAATTTCATCCACGTCTACCCACGAAAGGGTCAGGCCTTCCTTGAGTGCGTCTTCAATCAGTTTGTAGCCGGTCTCGGCGCTGCCGCCTCCGCCGGTGCCCAAAAACAGCGTACCGGCAATGATGTCCTCTCCGTCTTGCATGGTGGTGATTTTTCCGCTTGGCATTAGGTTTCCTCCTGAGATAATTTGAAGTCAGCGCATTTTGGGTATACAAAGACAAGGGGCTATAGCCCCTTGTCTTAATTTATGACTGGTTACGATGCGCCTCTGGCGAATTGGTACTATGATACCATGAGCGGGTAAAATCACCGTGAGAGTGGCGGCAAAATGGTTGAAACCCAACACAAGCTGAAAACACAGATCAACACAGATGGACACGGATATTATCAATAACGCGGCGTCGCCCTAAGGGTTTTCCGCAACCCTTAGGGTGACGTTAGAAATTACCCCTGTGAAGCACCGGCGCTGCTGTTGAAACGGGTGACAATGCCCGCCAGGGTGGCGGCCAAAAAACGCTTGAACGGGTTGATGGAGGCGGGGTAATAGTAATGTGCATCCGGTTCCAGCCAGCCTTTGCTTTTCCAATATTGATAATCAGCCATATCCTGCGCGCCGCCGCCAAAGGCGCGTTTTTGCAGGGCAAACGCCGCCACGCCGATCAGTGAAGGGACGGGCGGCCGGGCAGTGTTGAGGGCGCGCAGAAAGACCTGGGCGGCTTTTTGGGCTTTGACCTGCGCCTGGCTCTGCTCGGCGGCGCGCACGGCTTCGCTGGCGCGGTTGGGGTCAATTGCCATGCCCAGGCGGTGCACCACGTTGAAGCCCCAGGTGCCGGCGATGAATGACAGGATGGGCAGCACGGCTTCCAACCCCACCCCGCCGGTGGTGGAGACCACCAGCGCCGGCTTGCCGTGATAGCGCGGGCGGTGGCACACGTAGGCGAAGCGGTCGATGAAATTTTTCATCAACCCGCTGACGTTGTACACGTACACCGGCGAGGCGAAGATCACACCGTCGGCTGCATCCATTTTGGCCTGCAGGTCGGCGCGCTCGTCTTGCAGTGGGCAAAACGGTTCGCCCTTTGACAGGCACAGAAAGCAGCCGCGGCAGGTTTGCAGGTCGGTGTCTTTCAAAAAGACATATTCAAATTCCACCGATGAGTCGGCAGCTTGCAGGTACTCTTCAACCCGGCGGGTGAGCTGCCAGGTTTTTCCTTTGCCCCTGGGGCTTCCCATGATGGCTAAGATTTTCATGCTTATTCCCTGTTTTTCCTTATAAAAAGAAGTTGATCATGATTTGTTCAAATTTAATTCAAAAGCACCTGCTGTCAAGTTATGGGCGGAAAGCAATTTTCTGTGCTGCAAAAATTGTTTAAAACCACAGATCAACACAGATGGACACAGATGAGTGGTAGGGTGCGGTCGTTTTCCCGACCGCACCTACAAAGGAAAAAAGTATGGAGGGGGATGAAAGAAACGATCTGGATGAATCGTCTAAAGAGGAGAGATTATTGATTATTGGTATCAACCAGGCAAGGAGAGCAAACATGAACCCCATACAAAATTCCGGCAGCCAGACCGCCACGCTGGGCGGCGGCTGTTTCTGGTGTCTTGAGGCGGTTTTTGACGATTTGAAAGGCGTCACGGATGTGGTATCCGGCTACTCGGGCGGGCACGCAGCCAACCCGACCTACCAACAGGTGTGCAGCGGCAGCACCGGCCACGCCGAGGTGGTGCAGGTGACCTTTGACCCGGCGCAAATTTCCTTCCGCGAGATTTTGGAGGTGTTTTTCAGCGTGCACGACCCCACCACGCTCAACCGGCAGGGGGCTGATGTGGGCACGCAGTACCGCTCGGTGATTTTCTATCACGATGAGGAGCAGAAGCAAATCGCGCAGGAGGTGATGCGCCATTTCGAACAACAGCGCGTTTGGCACGACCCCATTGTGACCCAACTGGAGCCGTTTGAGGTTTTCTACCCGGCGGAGGATTATCACCAGGAGTATTTCGCCAACAATCCGCACCAGTTCTACTGCCAGGTGGTGATTGCGCCCAAGGTGGCAAAGTTTCGCAAGCAGTTTCTCGACAGGTTGGTCACTCGGCGCTGAAGCGCTCGAACACCCGGGCGGCCAGGTCAGCAACAGCCTGCTGATGGGCGAGGCCGGCTTTGCCCATGCCGCTGCCAGCAAAGGTCAGCCGGGTGGTCAGAGCGTCTGCCGCGGCCGGGCCGCTTTGTTCCCATTCGAAACTTTTCCAACCAGCCATCCAGGCATACACCTGTTTCATCTCGTCTGCGCTCAACCACTGCGTTTTAACCGGGGCGTCCGGCTGCCCTTTGCGGCAGTCTGAAAGGACGGCTTCACCGCTGCGGTAGATGCGCAATTCATCGCAAAAACCGGCAATGCCGCCGCTGCGGCTCCAGGTGAGCGCCAATCGTTGGTTTTCGTCGCTCTGCCCGCTGCTTTGTTCCTGATAGACCTGCAGCGCCCATTCGGCCAGCATGCGCAGCTGCGTCTCGTCTGGCGCGGTGCTGCCCTGTCCGAGGAAGGTGACGTTACCGGCCGGGGTGGGTTGATCGAAACAACCGCTGTACTGTTTGACAAAGTCAGCGTACTGTGCGGCGCGCCGCGGAACCGCATAGGGCGCTTCGTTCCATTGCCCTTCACACATTCCAAAACCAGCGCTGTCAGCATAAAACTCGGCAATGCGGCAGCCGTCCTTGTTATCCAGTTTCCATGAAAAACCGGCTTCGAGGAAACGCGGCGGCAGGGAGTTTTCCAGGCGCACTTCGCCGCCGTCCAGCGAAGCGCGGAAGGCGTAGGGTTGGCCTGCCACCAGCGCCACACCGGCGTAGCCGGGGGTGATTACCTGGGCGCACACCTCATCGGGAAGCGCCAGCCCCAGGCAGCTATCCGGGAAATCCTGCTCGGCCAGCGACTCGAACTGCACCTTTTCGGGCAGGGTGTTCAACAGGGTGGCCAGTTCCAGCAGGGCTTTGTCGGGCAGGCGCAATTCGCCTGCGGTGGGCGCCTGGCAAAAATCTTCGCCGCAGGTCGAGGTGGGCGCCAGCAGTGGGGCGGTGGGGCTGTCTTCCGGCAGCGAGGTTTCAGTGGGCGTTGATTCGGATGGTTGTTCAACCGGCTCTTCCTGCGGTGCTGACAGCAGGTTGCAGCCTGCCAGCAAGACGGCAGAAATCAGCAGTAGGGTTAAAAGCCTGTTGCGTGAGATGGAAAAAGATTGCATGATAATTTCATTCCCTTCCTTTTATTGCACTTCCTGCAGCACCGCCCGCATGTACAGCGGGTAGTCGCGGCTGAAGCTGCGGGTGAATTGCAGCCCGGCCAGCAGCACAACCAACAGGGTCAGCGCCGCGGCGGCGGTTCTCCAACGGCTGCTTTTTTCAGCAGACTGGATCGCCGGCAGCAGCGTCAGGTTGAAGGCGGTGGAAAACAACGGCAGCATCACCGGCAGCCAGTAGTGATCGGGTTTAATGGCAACGAAAAACAGCAGATAGACGGCGTAGGGCGCAATCCACGCCAGCATCAGGCGGTTGAGCAGCTTTTGCCGTCCCCACAGACAGCTGGCAGTCAGCGAAACAGCCAGAAACGCCAGGTAATACAACGGGGCATACCAGCCTGTCAGCGTCGGAATCCAGGTGGCCGGCCCCACTTTATAAACATCTTTGCTGTTGGGAATATTCTGCCAGCCGTGTGTGACGATGTAGCTGTGCTCGCTTTGAATCTGGAACATGCGCTCGCGGGCGCTTTTGTAGAACAGGAAAGGATTGCTGAGGATGGCGACCAGCATCATGGTGACGATGAACAGCACCCCGTGCAGCACCGCGCGCTGCCAGGTGATGCGTTTTTGCAAAATGCCCGCCAGCAGATAACTGCCAATGGCGAGGAAGAAAAAGAACCCCGCCAGCTTGATGGCAATGGCCATGCCGCAGGCGGCGGCCGCCAGGTAAAAATTGATCCCAAAGCGCAGATCGTCGCGCACCAGGAAGAAAAAGGTGAGCACAATGGCCAGCAGGGTGAGCGCGTCGGGGTGCCACCAGTTGATGTTGTTGCGCACGAAACCCTGCACCGACAGCATGAGCACAAACAAGCCCAGCGTGCGCCAGCGCGATTCCAGGCGGGTTTGCAAGTACACCAGCAGCCCGATGGACAGGATCATGGGCAGCACACTGACCATCTGGCGCAATAACAGCAAGTTGAGCTGGGTGTGCGCGGTGAACTGGTCGCCGAAGATCAGGCGCACCGGCAGCAGCACCAGCATGGAGATGAAATAGAACGGGTAACCATAATGGTAGTCGCCGTAGATGAGCAGGTTGGAACGTGTTTCGTGAATGTCTTTGCCCGGCGTGAGCATTTTGACCACGTAGGGGTAAGTGACTGTTTCATCGTGCGAAGAGAGGAACAGCATGTGCTCGTCTTTGGCGCCCAGGTTGTTGGGCAGCCAGAAGAGGGCGAAGTAGGCCAATCCGATGAGGATCATCCACCCCAGGGTGTGTTTTTGAGCACGGGTCATGCCTCACATTATAAACCGTGCTGTTCAGAAATTAACCATAGATAAATGGTAACCACAGATAAACACAGATGGACACTGATCAAAAAAATAGAAACCACAGATAAACACAGATCAAAAAAATAGAAACCACAGATAAACACAGTTGGACACTGATCAAAAAAAAAGAAACCACAGATAAACACAGTTGGACACTGATCAAAAAAAAAGAAACCACAGATAAACACAGTTGGACACTGATCAAAAAAAAAGAAACCACTGATAAACACAGTTGGACACCCTATACGCTCAATGCCATGATCCGCAATTCGCGCTCCTGGTTATCTTTTCCTGCTTGACTTTTATCACAGTTGTTTGGCGGTTTCCTATGATGAAAGGAAGTAACAGTATTCTCCAAAAGAGACATTTAGTATAAAAAGACTAACTTAGGACAAACTAATAACTAACTATTGACAAATTTCTAAAACTTTGTATAATCTTATCTATACAGTTGATCTTTTTCAACCGAATAGTGCAACAAAACAAATTGAAGGCGTTGAACTGAATTCATCAATTGGTCGCTTGCCCCGCAATTACGGGGCGTGGATTCAGGGAGCCAGCAGCGAAACCGGTCAATTATCTGACCGGTTTTTAATTTAATTAAACAGAGCTCACGCTCTTTTCGACGGCTACCAAACCAAACACACATACCCCGTAACCAAACGGGGTATGTGTGTTTTAAGTGTATATAGTGAATCGATATGGTGAGAATGTGAGAGTTTTTGACAGTTTCCTGCAAGCAGTTGACAGTATTTGAAAATTACACTCACACTGATAAATTTTGTCACAAACAGATTTCCTGGAGAGCAAACATTGATGGATGCTAAATCACGATTGGATGCCATGCGTGCAGAAGCCGCCCGGGGGGGCGGGACAAAACGCATTGAACAGCAGCACGAGAAAGGCAAGCTGACCGCGCGCGAACGCCTGGAAGCCTTGTTTGATGAAGATACATTCATCGAAACCGATGCGTTTGTCACCCACCGTGCGGTTGGGTTTGGCATGGAAGATTCGCATCCGCTGGGCGACGGTGTGGTCACCGGCTGGGGAAAGATCGATGGGCGCGTGGTGTATGCCTATGCCCAGGATTTCACCGTGCTGGGAGGGTCGCTGGGTGAAGCGCACGGTTTGAAAATCGCCCGCTTGATGGATTTGGCTATTCAAAACGGCGCGCCGTTGATTGGCCTGAACGACTCGGGCGGGGCGCGCATTCAAGAGGGGGTGGGTTCGCTGGCAGCCTATGGTGAAATTTTTTACCGCAACACGCGCGCTTCGGGTGTGATCCCGCAAATCTCGGTCATTTTGGGGCCGTGCGCGGGCGGGGCGGTTTATTCTCCGGCCATCACCGATTTTGTGTTCATGGTCGAGCGCACCGCCCACATGTTTATCACCGGCCCCGAGGTGGTGCGCGCCGTGACCCACGAAGCGGTTGATTTTGATTCGCTGGGCGGGGCGACGGTGCATGCCGCCAGCAGCGGCGTGGCGCATTTCACGGCTGCCGATGAGCGCGCGCTGCTGGGCGAAGTGCGCCGCTTGCTGTCGTTTTTACCTGAAAACAACCTTGCGCAGCCGCCTGAATATGCCAGCGGCGACGATCCGCAGCGCCTCACGCCCGAACTGGAGCAAGTGGTGCCGCTTGACCCGCAAAAGGCCTATGATGTGCATGCGGTCATCCGCAGCCTGGTGGACGGCGGCGATTTTTTGGAAGTGCAGGAGCAGTACGCTCCCAACCTGGTGGTGGGCTTTGCCCGCCTGGACGGGCACGTGGTGGGTGTGGTGGCAAACCAGGCCGCGCACCTGGCGGGCGTGCTGGATATTAACGCTTCAGACAAGGGCGGGCGTTTCATCCGCTTCTGTGATGCGTTTCACATTCCGCTGGTTACCCTGGTGGATACCCCCGGATTCCTGCCCGGCGTCGAACAGGAACACAACGGCATCATCCGCCACGGCGCCAAGATGATCTACGCCTACGCCGAAGCCACGGTGCCCAAGGTTTCGGTAATTTTGCGCAAGGCTTACGGCGGCGCCTACATTGTGATGAGTTCCAAGCATTTGCGCGGCGATTTGAACTACGCCTGGCACAATGCCGAAATCGCCGTGATGGGCCCTGAAGGGGCGGTCAATATCGTTTTTCGAAAAGAGCTTGCCGCGGCTGAAAACGCCGAAGCTGCCCGCGAGCAGCGCATCCGCGAATACCGCGAGGAATTTGCCAATCCCTACACGGCAGCGGCGCGCGGCTACATCAACGGCGTGATTGCGCCGGCGGAGACGCGCGCCTGCCTGATTGCCGCATTGGAAAGCCTGCGCAACAAGCGCCAGGCGCCGGCGGCGCGCAAACACGGCAACATTCCCCTCTAAGAGGAACGGATTTATGAAAGTGCTGGTTGCAAATCGAGGTGAAATTGCTCTGCGGGTAATGCGTTC
>Ga0334890_1001191_pt1 | contig 36965 bp, 28 predicted proteins | sample GraSluR1_MG_3_FD_207220 | JGI IMG/M metagenome (GOLD analysis project Ga0334890, IMG submission 207220) | Sludge microbial communities from methane-producing bioreactor in Wageningen University, Netherlands - Granular Sludge_31_08-R1 | ecosystem: Engineered > Bioreactor > Anaerobic >... | reverse complement strand
TTCACACGACTCTATCCAGTTGTTAATGTGCACTAATTAAGTTAACAAGGCACTCAGGCAGTTTGAATGTCCGATATTGCGATTCGCGTTGAGAACCTATCCAAGAAGTACAGCATCGGCGAGACGATCCGCCAGGACACGCTGCGCGACGCGCTTGTCCACAACCTTTGGCCACGAATTGCACGCATGGCACGAAGGAATGGCGATTCGCCGCATTCGTCAAATCCGCGGCAGAACTCCCATTCGTCGAACGAGACCGAGTTCTGGGCGCTGAAGGATGTCTCGTTCGAGGTGAAGCGCGGCGAGGTGGTGGGCGTGATCGGCCGCAACGGCGCGGGCAAGAGCACGCTGCTCAAGGTCCTGTCGCGCATCACCGAGCCGACCAGCGGCGTGGCCGAGATCCACGGGCGGGTGGGTTCGCTGCTGGAGGTGGGCACCGGCTTCCACCCGGAGCTGACGGGCCGCGAGAACATCTACCTCAACGGCGCCATCTTGGGCATGAAGCGCGTGGAGATCGACCGCAAGTTCGACGAGATCGTGGCCTTCGCCGAGATCGAGAAGTTCCTGGACACGCCGGTCAAGCGCTACAGCAGCGGGATGTACGTACGGCTGGCCTTTGCCGTAGCCGCCCACCTGGAGCCGGAGATCCTGCTGGTGGACGAGGTGCTGTCCGTGGGGGATTTGAGTTTTCAGAGAAAATGTCTCGGAAAGATGGGTGCTGTGGCCAGAGCGGGACGAACCGTTCTATTCGTGAGTCATAATATGGCTGCCATAGCAGAGTTCTGCGACCGCGCAGTGTTACTGGAGAAAGGTCGGGTTGAATTCATAGGGGGCACGAAGCATGGAGTAAGGCTCTATTTATCGAGAAATGCACCACATGAGGCAGAACGAAGGTGGCCGCGGGATGATGCTGCACTGAGCAATGGGCCCATACGCTTTGACTATATCCGGCTAACCAACGCAACGGGTGAAGTCGTCAGCGAGATTGCGAACACAGAAGAAAGCTGCATCGAAATCGGTTATCGTATATTGGATGATATCCAAGACCTATATGTAGGTCTTCAGCTGGTGACATCCGACGGGATCATCGTCCTCGATTCTCATGACCAAGATTCCCGGAACCTGTTCCCCAATGGGCGAAAGTCAGGAGCCTACGTAGGCCGCTGCAAGTTGCCTGCCTTTCTTCTAAACGAGGGAGGTTATACGCTCAATCTCGTTTCGTACATTCCACGGCATCGAGTGTTTGTGCATGAAGAGGGTATTCTTGCATTTCAGGTAGTTTATGCTGGAGGCGTAGGCCCAACTCCTCGCAAACCTGGCATCATAAGGCCAGCCTTGGACTGGTCTGTGTCGTATATGCCCGAAGTACAATAACGGGTCTATAGACTAGATGGTCAAGCGATTTCTGTTGACTAAGTATGGAACAAACCGAATTGTTAGAACCATTGCGATCAGCATAGCTTGCAGCTTAACGCTACTGCCGGCGATTGCTTCAAATATGGCTAATGAATGGACGCCGCCGATTTCCATTTCCGCCCAACTTGTTGGTCCATCGCAGTTGCCCAACATTGCGCATGACTCTGAGGGACGGTTACATGTATCGTGGGTTGAGAAAAGCTACGTAGAGCGTGGCGAGGCAGATGCAGTCTACTATTCTTATTTTGATGGAAATACTTGGTCCTATCCCGTAGATGTGTTGGTATCACCGGACCAAGGCAACATCGTCACGGGTGAGCTTGTTGCGTTACCTTCAGATAAACTAGCTCTACTCTGGATTGGCGCTAATCACCTGCAGTTTAGTCAAGTCTTTATTGGGGATGCGCAAAGGGCAAATGCCTGGAAGACAACTACTCTATTTCCCTGGCTCTTGGCACGCACTGGGTTCATGTATTTCTCACCGCCCACAACGCTCCACGTTCTCTTGGTCGGCGATGTTCAGAACGAGGTTATTTATTCTCAGTCTACCGACTCAGGCAATACGTGGATGGATCCCGTTACTGTGTGGAGTCCGCAAAGCAATAGCTATGCAGGGAACGATCCCCGCCTTTGTATTGATGACGCAGGTCTGTATCTGCACGCAGTTTGGCATGAGAATGCGCGAGATCTTGACTGGAATCCTAACGGCATCTGGTATTCCCGCTCCGAAGATCAGGGGCATACGTGGTCGGATGCAGAATTTCTTGCCAACCGGGGGAGTTCGCCGAATTGTGCCTATGATGGCGATGGTAGGCTTCATATGTTGTGGAACAATGCTGTCGGTTCAGTTGATGGTCGCTATCACCGTTGGTCTACTGATGAGGGGTACACTTGGTCTGATCCAGTGCCGATTTTCCCAGGTCTTAGCGGCAGGACACGTGCGCCAGCTCTGAGGAGAGACGGTAGCGGCACGCTGCATGTCCTAACTGGCGCTATGTTCGACGGGGCAACAAGAATGCTCTGGAGTTACTGGCAGGATGAGAACTGGACCTCGCCCCAATCTATATCCGATGACCTAGTGTCTAATGAAAGCCCTGACTTGACGGTAACATCTGGCAATACACTAAACGCTGTCTGGCATTATGGTAACGACGATATGTCTCAGATCTGGTTTGCTGCATTCCAAACCGATGTCCCTAGCAAAATAGAGAGCGCTGAATCAGAACCATTGATGCGTTTGCCCCTGGCTCCGACAGAAGTACCAGCGCCTACTCCATCCCCTTTGCCATTACCCACTCAGCCTCCTCCTCCGCTCGACTCATTACCGGATATTGACAGCAATCCGGCAGTTCATCCTTTGGTCGTAGGAGTTCTGCCTGTCTTGGGGTTGTTGGCCGTCGTGCTTGGTTGGCGCATCACTCGAACGAGAAGATTCTGAGCGATGGCAACGGTTGTACATTTCCCGTCAATTGCCGCTCTATCCGCTAACCCCTATTGGGTTCTCCTAGAGAAGGGCCTCAGGGACGTTGGGGTGCGCAGCACAACTGACGAGACCCTTCTATTTGGGCGGCGATGGCTGTTACGAAATCGTCGAAGAGTTGATTTCTTGCATTTTCATTATGTCCAGCAGTTCTATGCCTACGAAAACACGTATGCGCGCCTCAAGTGGGTGCTGCGCCTTGCCTCCAACCTGGTCCTGGCTCGCATGCTCGGCTACCACACCGTGCTCACCTTGCACAACCTCATGCCTACGTACCCGTTGTCGCCAGCTTGGGTCGACTACCTGGGGCACTGGTTCACGGTACAATTGGTAGACAGCGTCATTGTTCACTGCCGCACAGCGGCGGCGGCGCTCATCAGTCAATTTGGCCGGCGCCGCAATATACACGTCGTCTCCCACCCCAATTATATTGGCGTCTACCCCAATACGATAGATAGGGATGCTGCTCGGGCGCAACTTGGCTTGTTGCCCGACCAGAAGGTCTTCCTGTTCTTTGGTGGGTTGCGCCCCAATAAGGGCATCGACCAGTTGTTGCGCGCCTTTCGCGAAATTCCCGGCGAGCATCTTGCGTTGCTGGTTGCCGGTCAGCCGTTTCCCCCGGAGGAATACCAGTCAGAGTTGCAGCGGCTGGCATCTCTGGACTCTAGGGTGCGCCTGTCTGACCGATTCATTTCGGATGACGAGGTGGCGACGTATATGAACGCCGCCGACGCAGTAACGCTGCCCTTCGCCAGAATCCTGACGTCTAGTTCGACTATGCTCGCCATGTCGTTCGGTCGGCCGGTGGTTGCGCCGGCGATGGGATGCCTGCCGGAACTTGTTACTCCCACAAGTGGCGTGCTGTATGACGCGCAGGACCCTGAGGGGCTGAAAAACGCACTGCTGCGCTGCACAGAGCTAGACCTTCAGGCAATGGGCGACTGCGCGGCAGTTGAGCCGTTTACCGTTGAGCGGTTTGGCGCAGAGACACTTAATGCCTACATGGATCGCGGTTCGCAGAACTGAGGTGACGCTATTCGCTTGCTTCCTAACTATCGCCTCATACCACACTCTACTGGTTGACGGAACCGAACGGCAAACTTGCGGACCAGTGTAATTTCATTTGCTTGTTGAGGGCCCATGAGCGTTCGCGTTCTTTACACAAATACCCCAACCTACATCGGAGGCGCGGAAATCAGCCTGTTGACGCTAATGCGGCATCTGGACCCGCAGCGTTACACGCCTCTTCTAATGACGAGCGGCGCAGGCCAACTAACCGAAGATGCGCTCAAATATGAAATCAAGACAGTTGTCCAAGGGTTCCCCTGGTTCAGGAAACGTTACCCTTGGCGCTATCCGGCTAGCATCATTCAGATGATGAACACGATTCATCAAGAACGCGTGTCTCTAGTTCATACCAATTGCGACTGTAGCCTACGCTATGCCATGCACGCTTGCCAATGGAGTCGGATTCCCTACGTCTCTCATGTTCGGGACTTTGTGCGAACCTGGTTTCAGCCCGCCAACGTCGCTGCGCTTAACCGGGCGTCCGCTGTCATCGCCAACTCGAAGGCGGTCGCGGAGGCATGTATCCACGCCGGTGTGGAGTCGTTTCGGCTAAATGTTATCTACAACCCGGTCGATGTCACCCTTTATCAACAAGCCGGCGACATCAACCCGGACGAGCTAAGACGTGATCTCGGTCTGCCCGATGATGCATTTGTAGTTGGTATAGTTGGACAGTTCCATGTAGTTAAAGGGCATAGCGAACTGGTGCAAGCTGCGCCCAGAATTTTGCGTGCGATTCCACACGCACATTTTGCCGTGGTTGGAGAGGCGTTCACCCCTGACTCAAAGACGGTCAAGGAGCAACTAGAACATTCAATCGCAGATGCCGATCTGACTAGGTATTTTCATTTTCTTGGATATCGTCACGATCTTTCTCGAGTCATGAGATCGTTTGATGTGCTTGCTGTCCCCTCTTGGACCGAACCCTTTGGCCGGGTCGTGGTCGAAGGCCTGGCTGCAGGCTGCTCCGTGGTCGGGACTGACGTCGGCGGGATACCCGAGATCATCGAAGATGGATTCAATGGTTTGCTCATCCCGCCCAAAGATCCAGACAGGCTGGCAGAGGCTATCATCGGACTAGCCCAGAATTCGACAACACGAAGGCGGTTGGCGGAAGCGGGTCTACGCTCGGCCCAGCGCTTTGATGTAGGACAGCATGTCATTCAAATTCAGGCACTCTATGACACGGTAGCATGAGCCAAATGACAAATCAGCAGTTTCGATGGTAAAGAGATGGTTACCCGCCCCGGCACTTTTACTATAAATAAGCTGGACATATGGGAGGCGCGCCTCGAGCGCCGCCTGCAACTCGCTCGGGGGCGCTGGGCGCAGTGGCGGGGGGTCCGCGCCGGGCAACGTTTCGGCCTTGGCGCTGGGCTTCGGATACTCTTCCCAGGCTGCCTTGAGGTCGGGGATGACGTGACCATCGAGGGTCCGGGCTACTTGCACTGTCTGAGCGAGCGCGGCGTGCGCATAGGCGGCCATACCAGCATTGCCCGCAACGTGTGGCTGCACTGCGGTGGCAGTCTGGAGGATCACGCCCATGGCTGGTTCGAGATCGGCAGTCATTCGTTCATCGGCTGCAATGCCGTGTTGGGAGCCGGCGGGGGAATCCGCATCGGCAACAATGTCTTGATCGGCCAAGGCGTCCACATCCATGCCGAGAACCATATTTTCCATGACACCGCCCGCCCAATTCGCGAACAGGGCGTACATTATCAGGGCGTTGTGATCGAAGATGATGTCTGGATCGGATCTGGCGCTATGATCCTTGACGGCGTGACCGTAGGCCGCGGAGCGGTGGTTGCGGCGGGCGCAGTAGTCACCCGCTCGGCCCCCTCAATGGGCATCGTTGCGGGCGTCCCCGCCAGGTTGATCCGCCGCCGCGGCCGGGAGACCTAATGCGCATCGCCATCTACCACAACCTGCCGTCCGGCGGCGGCAAGCGCGCCCTTTATGAGATGCTGCGGCGTCTGGCGCAACGACATGAGCTCGTCGTCCATACACTGTCCACGGCCGACCATGAATTCTGCGACCTGCGCCCGCACTGCCAAAGACATGTGGTCTGGCCGTTTCGACCATTACCCCTGGCGCGCCGGCCCTTTGGACGGCTAAATCAGGGCATCCGCGCGGCCGACCTGCTGCGTCTGCACGCCCTTCAGCGCAAGATTGCCGCGCGCATCGATGCCGAAGGGTACGACGTGGTCTTTGTGCACAACTGCCAGTATGGCCAGAGTCCCAGCTTGCTATCCTTTTTGCACACGCCTTCGGTCTACTATTGCCAGGAGCCGCCGCGCCGCATCTATGAGCCGCCGATCGACCGGCCTTATTCACGCCATTCGCGGGCGCAAAGGGCGGGCAATCTGGTTGATCCGCTTCCCGGCCTATATCGCAAAACGCTGGCCTCGCTCGACCGCCGCAATGTCCGCGCGGCGACAACGGTGCTGGTCAACTCGGCTTATTCGCGCGAAAGCCTGTACCGCACCTACGGCATCTACGTGCAGGTCTGTTATCTGGGCGTAGACACAGAGCGCTTTCACCCGCTCTCGCTTCCCAAAGAGGACTTTGTCCTTTCCGTGGGCGCGCTTCACCCATCCAAGGGCTTTGACTTTGTGATCCGCAGCCTGGCGCTGCTGGACGAGCCCAATCGGCCGTGTTTGGTCCTGGTCAGCAACTTTACGAACGAGCCCGAGGAGCGGTATCTGTCGCAGCTGGCCAAGCAGTTGCATGTACCGGCGGCATTTCACCGCCGGATCAGCGACGAGAAGCTTCTGGCGTTCTACAACCAGGCGCGCGCCACGGTCTATGCGCCGGTTATGGAGCCGTTCGGCTTCGTGCCGATCGAGGCGATGGCCTGCGGGACGCCGGTCGTCGGCGTGCGCGAGGGCGGCGTGCGCGAGACGGTTGTGCATGGCGTGACGGGTCTGCTAGCGGATCGAGATCCGCAGGCATTCGCATCGGCGTTGCGCCGCCTTCTTGACGATCCCGTTTGGGCCACCGAGTTGGGGCAGAATGGGCTGCGTCACGTGCAGGAAGCGTGGACGTGGGAGGCATCGCTTGAGCGAGTGGAGGCAAGCCTGCAGGCGGTTGCCAACAGCAAGAGCGCGTGCGGAGACGGACGTCATGCCTGACCACGCAGCGCAGCCATTCGTCTCCATCGTCATCCTGAACTGGAACAACGCGGAGGACACGCTGGCGTGCCTGGGTTCGGTGGCAGCGCTCGACTACCCGGCCGCACGCGTCATCGTGGTGGACAACGGCTCGACGGACGACTCCGCCGCCCGCATTCGCGCCGCATACCCGGATGTCGAACTCATCGAGACGGGCGAGAATCTCGGCTACGCCGGCGGCAACAATGTGGGCGTTCGCCACGCCCTGGCGCAGGGGGCAGAGTACGTCTGCATCCTGAATAACGACGTCATCGTCGATCCCGGTTTTCTGGGGCCGCTGGTCGGTGCGCTGCAAGCGGAGGCGGATGTCGGCATAGTAGGCCCCAAGGTCTATCAGTTGGATGCGCCTGCTGAGATTCAGTCTGCCGGCGGCATTCTCGACGACAAATTCGATGTCCAATGGCGCGGCGCCGGCGAGAAAGACCAAGGACAGCTAGATGAGGCTGCTGAAATAGATGTCGCGCATGGCTGCGCTTTGGTACTGCGCCGGCAGTTGCTCAAGGCACTCAGCGGATTCGACGAGCGCTTCTTCATGTATAGGGAGGAAGTAGATCTCTGTGTCCGCGCCAAGCAGGTTGGTTACAGAGTGTTTTACGCGCCGCAGGCAAGGGTTTGGCATCGCCGGCCGAATGTCATGGCTAGTCGCCAGGCATTTACTACTTATTACATGACCCGCAATACATACCTTCTTCTGTCCAATTCTCAGGCAAATATTGCTTCATACGCCAGAGTAGCGCTGCGTCATCTAGTATGGTTATTGAACTGGTCAGTGAATGCAAAGTGGCGGCACAGGCGCGAGGATCGTGACGCCCTATTCAAAGCCTTGATCGATTCCGTAGGACGCAAATATGGAAATCGAGCCTATCGTTATGGAATCTAACCCTCGGCCCCTGGTGAGCGTGATATCGCTGACTTACAACCGCAAGGAACGCATCGCCTCCCTGTTACGCGCCCTCCAACAGCAGGATTATGTTCCCTTTGAAGTGATCGTGGTGGACAACGCCTCCACCGATGGTACAGCCGAGATGATTCGTGGCCAGTTTCCTGATGTGCAGGTGATTGAGTCTCCACAAAATATGGCCAACTACTCGTATACTCTTGGCGCTGAGGCTGCGCGGGGTGATTACTGGCTTATGATTGATGACGACGGACTGCCTGGCCAGAACAACTGGATAACTGAGGTCGTAAAGCGTTTCGAGGCTGATCCACAGCTTGGCGCAGTAGCATGTACGGTACGTATGCAGGATACCGGCAGGATTGCCAAGGACAGCCCCCAATTTATCCCCGAGGGTGACGGTTCTCGCGGATATTCCTGTGCTGCCTACAATGGAACCGGGGTGGGATTGCGGGCGGCAGCGGTGCGTCCGCTTCTGCCCATGTATCCGCGCTATTTCTTTCGTTCGTACATCGAACTACATCTCTGCACCCGCCTGATCGATTCCGGCTGGAAGGTGCAATGCTTTCCGGAAATCGAGGTGTGGCATTGCCGACCCTCCGGCACCTCTAACCCGCCTCTTGCTCACTACGGCCTGCGAAACTACTACTTGTACATTTGGAGTCTGTATCCAAGGCCATATGTCCTTACGGAGACGCTTCACGAATTGGGAAGCCGCCTAAAACTGACTGTACAGGGCAAGATTCCTGTTGGGCGCATGTTGAAAGCCTGGGGCGCGGCAGTTGCGAGCGCGAAAGATGCGTTTAGGTCTCGTCAACCAGTATCGCAAGCGACGGTAGAACATTTGCGCAAAATCCGACGCCACGGCAATTGGCACGGTTTAGCGCCGGAAATGCGTCTATTTGACCAGGATTAGTTCTGCGTCATCGATAGAATATTGAGTGTGGCTTTTACCAGGCGCACCGTGGCGCTGCTGCGCGATGCCGGCCTTCGCGCCGCGCCTTCTCTGCCAGCGCGGCGCCTCGTCCAGGAGCGCTACGACTGGCGGCAGATCGGCGGGCGCTTTGTGGAGTTGGTGGAGCAGGCCGTGGAACGGAAGCGAACACAGGCGGACTAGCGCATGACAGGCGAACCAATCGACGGCGTGACCCTCTCCATCATCATTGTCAACTGGAACACCCGTGATCTCCTGGCCGCGTGCCTGGAGTCAGTAGCCGCGGAGATCGCCCGCATGGGCGAGGGCGAGGCGGAGACCTTCGTCGTCGACAACGCCTCGACCGACGGCAGCCCGGAGATGGTGCAGGAGGACTTCCCCTGGGTGCGGTTGATTCGCAATACGGAGAATGTGGGCTTCGCCCGCGCCAATAACCAGGCCATCCGCCTGGCGCAAGGCCGCTACCTGCTGCTGCTCAACAGCGATACCTGCCTCCATGCCGGCAGCTTACAGACCCTCGTGGACTTCATGGACGCACATCCCGCCGCAGGCGCCGCGGGGCCGCGGCTGCTGAACGGGGACGGCACGCTGCAGGTCTCCTGCCATCCCCTGCTCACGCCCGAACGCGAGTTCTGGCGGCTGAGCTTTCTCGAACGGCTTTATGCCAGGGCGACCTATCCTCTAGAGGCGTGGGACGCGACAACGCCACACCGCGTGGAGGTCATCAAGGGCGCGTGCCTGTTGGGGCGGAGAATGGTCCTCGACCAGACGGGGCTGTTGGATGAGTCGTATTTCATGTACACGGAAGAGATGGACCTCTGCTATCGCATGGCACAGGCCGGGTGGGAGCTATGGCATGTACCCGCCGCGACGGTCACCCATTATGGCGAGGCGAGCAGTCGCCAGGTCGCCGCGGATATGTACGTGCAGCTCTATCGCAGCAAGGTCCAGTTCCATCGCAAGTTCGGCGGCGCATCGCGCGCACGGCGCTTTAAGGCCCTGATGGCCTTAGCCTATCTGCCGCGTGCTTGTGCAGCCAGTGGGGCGGCCCTCTTATCGCCCGGATGGCGCAGTCGCGCCCGCATTTATCGCCGGCTGCTTGCCGCGCTGCCGGGAATGTGAGCCATGACCGGAGTCCGGCTTTCTCTGCCTAACCAGCGTTCCCTCCTCGTCTGGGGCGTGGCGGCTGTCCTGCTGACCCTGGCGATTGTGCTGGGCATGCAGCCGTCGATTGTCTGGCTGGCTCTGCTGGGCGGCGGCCTTGGGGCCGCGGCGCTCTTGCAGCGCCCGGCGCTGGGGCTGCCGCTGCTCATGGTGGCGGCTCTGGTCGTCCCGCTGGAGATCGGCACGGGCACACAGGTCGTACTCAACCCGGCGGCGCTGCTGGTCCCTGCGCTGCTCGGCCTGTGGCTGTTCCGCATGGCCGTGGTCGAGCGCAACATCGCCTGGGTTCCCTCGCCGGTGAACCAGCCGCTGCTGCTCTTTCTGGTTGCGAGCCTGGTCTCCTTCGCCGTCGGCCGGCTCACGTGGGATCCCTTTGTGCCCATCAGCGCCAACTTCTGGCTGGTGCAGATGGCCCAGTGGAGCATCTTCGCCTTTTCGGCTGGCGCGTTTTGGCTGACGGCCAACCAGGTGAGCAGCGAGGCGCAACTGCGGCAGCTCACTATGCTCTTCCTGCTGGTCGCCGGCTCAATCGCCATCCTGCGTATGGTTCCAGGCTTGGGCGGCCCGCTCAATCGGGTGACGACCGTCGCCTTTATCCGCGCGCCGCTGTGGGTGTTGCTGTCTGCGCTGGCGGGCGGGCAGTTGCTCTTCAACCGCGGGCTGGCGCGGCCCTGGAGAGTCTTTCTGTGGGCTGTGACTCTCTGCTCCGTTTATTTCGGCTTTTTTGTCAACAGAGATTCTTCTTCAACCTGGGTGGGAATCGGCGCAGCCCTGGGCGTACTCATATGGCTGCGCTTTGCCCGCTTGCGCCTGCCCATCGTCGTGCTTGCCCTGGCGCTGCTCGCAGCCGGCGTTCTGTTTCCCGCCGTATACGAATTTGCCGGCGGTGACGATGCGTGGCGCAGCACCGGCGGCTCGCGCCTGGCGTTGATCGGGCGCGTCGTCGAAGTGACGCTGCGCAACCCCGTCACCGGCCTGGGGCCGGCGGCCTACCGGCCCTACGCCAACATGAAGCCGCTGCCCTATTTGGGAGCGTACTGGGTGGCTCCGCTGATCAACTCGCACAACAACTATGTGGACCTCTTCGCGCATGGAGGCGTGCTGGGCTTGGCGCTCTTTGCCTGGTTTGCGTGGGAAGTCTACCGGCTGGGGCTGCGCCTGTATCGCCGCTATCAGGAGGGATTCGCGGCGGGCTATGTCAACGGCATGTTGGCCGCAGGCGCGGGATCGCTGGTCATCATGCTGATGGCCGACTGGATCCTGCCCTTCGTGTACAACATCGGCTTTCCCGGCTTCCAGGCTAGTGTGCTCGTGTGGCTGTTCCTGGGAGGGCTGGTGGCACTGGAACGCATGACCGATGTCGACCCCAAACGATAAAGTCTCGCCATCGGTCTACATTAAGCGCCGCTACATTTGGCAGCCGGGCGGCTTACGCCTATTGCGCGAGGCGGCCTGGTCGCAATACGCGCAGCGGGCGGTTGCCCCAATCGTCAACGGAATGCACATCGAATTTCCTGAGACGGAAACCGCTCTAGGGTTCTGCGTCAAAACTACAACGCGCCGCCTGGAGGGACCTTCGCTGCTGTCTTTGCTCTACGATCCTTGTCATCAGACAGCCGCCGTTGACATGGGGATGACGGTACTAGAGGCGTTTCACTCAGCAAATCTCGACTCGGCGCCTTCCGACCTTTTCGGTTGGGTCTTTCGGTGGTTCAAAGGACTCCGGCTCATTGTCCGTACAGCATTTGACGCGTCTTCCTTATCCGACACCGAGAGAAAGGAGCTAAGGCGGCTAGTGGCTCGATACGTTCTAGGGAAGACAGGCAGTCGAGTGTTGGTGCACGGTGATCTCCACGCATCTCATGTGCTTGTCGATTCCGACAATCGGACGTTCGGCATTATTGACCTGGAAACAATGCATATCGGCAAAGCGGCCACCAACTTCGCCCAGTTATGGGATGGCTATCATCATGCGGATCCGGCGTTGGGCCAACAACTCTATCGTCGTTATGCCGATCAATATCCGGGCGAGATGGATGAGCAGTTTGACGACGATCTTCGTCTCGAAGCGGCGCTACGCAGCCACACGCATATCCGCGCCGGACGGCTGACAGGAAATACCCTGCTGGTCGATAAGGCCCAGCATTTACTGCACGGCGTCTTGAGCGGCGTCTCTTTTCAATCCTTATGCACAGAGAGAAAACCATCGTGACTTCGTCGAAGGCGTACTCGCGGGAATTAGCGGAGAAATACGACTACCGGCATTTTGGAGGTCAAAGCGGCCAGTTCATATTAAGCAAAGATGTTCGCACGCTGTTGTCTTTGCTCCCGCCGCCGCCGGCGCTTGTACTGGATATCCCATGCGGCACGGGAGTCTATACGGATGCCTTGACTAAACAGGGCTATCGCACTATCGCTGCCGATGCCTCCGGGTCGATGTTACAGATCGCCGGGCTATACCAGCCACAGAAAGCAAGACTCCAAGCAGATATCGCTGGCCTGCCGGTGGACGACAACGCGCTTGATATAGTGGTGACGCTTCGTCTGTTTTCGCATTTTGAGAGCGTCGAGATAGCGCGTTCGTTGCGGGAATTAGGCAGAGTGATTAAGCCGGGCGGCCGGGTGATATTCGACAGCTTTCGCTGGACGCCGCGGCGTTGGCCGGTGTTGCGCAGCATTGTAGAACAAAGCTATATACACGAATACTCCTATGACGAAACGGTAGCGACGATTGGTGAAGCTGGCCTGCGTGTAGTCGATACTCGCTGGAGTTACCTGTTCTCCCCCATCTTGCAGCGCCGGTTGCCGGCTTCAATCGTACGCGGGCTGGACAGATTCGAGACGCTACTGCCGGATCGGTGGCTGCTGCGCACATTCTGGGCATGTACGAAGCATTAGCTAGCCGGCGACGAACAGGTCTCGGCCGTATTTGTACGCGAGACGTTCGAGGTTTACCTGCCCGCGCTCATCCGCTAGAAGCCGTTACGATGCATCTTGACGCTCAGGGGAAGGCAAGCAACTGCACCATCTGGCGCCGGCCGGGCGTGTGGCTGGCGTTGATTCTGGCGCTCTCGACGGCGTTGCGGCTGGGCGTAGCCTTTTACTACGGCGACGCCACGCCGCCCGGCAAGGACGAGACGTCGTACTCCGTGCTGGCGGCGCGGCTGGCCGCGGGCCACGGCTATAGCTTCCCGGAGTACTGGTATCCCTTCGCCTCGTCCGATACGCCCACGGCCCACTGGTCCTACCTGTATACGGCCTTCGTGGCCGGTCTGTACGCCGTTTTTGGCGTGCACCCGCTGGCGGCGCGGCTGGCCGGCGCCGTGCTCACCGGCCTGCTGCTGCCCTGGCTGCTCTACCGCCTGGCCTGCCGCGTGCTGGGACCCTGCACGCCGGGTGAAGCGCTCGCCGCAGGTCGCCCCGCAGCCATCGCCCTGCTCACCGCCGCGCTGGGTGCAATCTACGCCTACTTCGTCCTCTACGGCGCCATGGTCATGACCGAAGGACTGTACATCTGCGCCTTGCTCTGGTCGCTGGAGCGCGGGCTGGCGCTGGAACAGGCATTGCACAGCCGGGCGGAGGAGGGCGCACCGGGCAAGCGTTCGTTCCTGCCTACGGCGCTGACGCTGGGCCTCAGCCTGGGCGCGGCCGCGCTGTTGCGCCAGGCCATCCTGCCCTGGGCCGCCGCGCTTTTCCTCTACCTGCTGTGGGCCGGCTATCGCAGCGGGCGCACAGCCGCGGCGTTGCGAGCGCTTTTCACGGCGGGGGTGATCATCCTACTTTTCATCCTGCCCTTCACCGTACGCAACTACCGGGCCTACGGCGAGTTCCTCCTGCTCAACTCCAACACGGGCTACGCCATGTACTCGGCGCAGCACCCGCTGCACGGCGTCAGCTTCCAGGCGTTCGCGGCCGCGCCCCTGCCCGACGACCTGTCCCCGCGGCCGGCCAACGAAGCCCAGTGGGAACGGGCGCTGATGCGCCGCGGCATCGAGTTCGTCATAGCGGAGCCGGTGCGCTATCTGCGCCTCTCGCTCAGCCGTGTCGTCGACTACTTCAAATTCTGGCCCAGTGCGGAGACGACGCTGCTGCACAACGTGGGCCGCGTGGCCTCCTTTGGCCTGTTTCTGCCCTTCATGCTCTATGGGCTGTGGCTGTCGCGCACAGAGCGGCGGCGCTACCGGCTGCTCTACCTCTTCATCCTCTTCTACAGCGTCCTGCACATCCTCACGTGGGCCATGATCCGCTACCGGCTGCCCGCCGACGCCGTCCTCCTTCTCTTCGCGGCGCTGGCGATCGACGAGCTTTGGCGGCGGATCGGGCATATCCGCCCCCGCGCCGCATAGCCGTTTCTCGCCCCCTCCTGTTGCGGCTGAGCCAGCGTTATCCATTCGTCCCGTCAGGCGCATCGAATGACGGCGGAGTCGCACAGGACAAACGTCGCGACTTTGTATAGACATTCGCGCGTTTTTTCTACGTCATTCGTCGCATTTATAAAGTATCCCGCGGGTTGGGCTGTTACAAGCGCGCCGCCGCTCCATTACGGCGCACGGATTTTCTCAAGTTTTGAGAATTCCCGCCAATTCGCCCCTGATCCGCCTATGATCAGGCATTTGTCGTTTGACGATTCGTTACAGACCGCTATAATGTTTGTATACTGTAAGCAACGCGCCGTTCATCCCCGAACCATTCGCACCAGCAGATTACGGCAGCGCATAGCACGGGGCGGGCCGTCTGGCCGCTCATTCTCACTACACCGCAGCCCATCGCAAACGGCGTTGTGCTCAAGAGGTGCATAAGCCAATAAGGGTTATCATGGACCGCAGCATCGTATTCCCCGCAGGACTGCCAGCCGCGCATCGAGCGTTTACGCATTCAATCAATTTCAATACATCCAAACCCAATAACCAGAGCGAGACCGAATCCGCCGCATCTGTGGAATCGGACGATTCTCTTCCGGACGTGCTTGTCCAGTTCGCCCACGAACTGAGCACGCCGCTCTCCACCGTCATCCTCAACCTGGAGATGGTCCACGACAGCCACGAGGTTGAACCGGCCGACGAACGCGCCTGGCAGGTCGTGATGGACACGCTGCACCGGCAGCGCATGTTGCTCGACTCGTTGCTGGCGGCGGGCAAGTGCGAGCGCGGCGTCTACAGCGCCGAATGCCGACCGCTGAACATCGACGAGCCGATCGCAGCGGTGATCGAGGAGTATCGTCTGCTCGCCGGACGCAAGCGCATCCGGCTTCGCTTCGCGCCGGACCCCCATCCGACGGCGATCAGCGGCAATAAGACGTTGGCGCAGCTCGTGTTGACCAACCTGGTCGACAACGCCGTCAAGTACACGCCCAGCGGCGGCGAGGTGACGGTGCGGACCCGGCCGGGTGATGCCGGCGTCTACGTGGACTGCACAGATTCAGGGCCGGGCATACCGGAGGAGGAACAGGAGGCTGTGTTCCGCCCGTACTACCGGAGCGCGCGTCACGCGCAGACCAAACGGGGGGCGGGCGTCGGTCTGCACATCGTGACGAAGTTGATGGAGGCGATGGGCGGGCGCGTGCAGGTGCGCAGCCGCGCCGGTCAAGGCAGCGTCTTCACAGTCTGGTTCCCCGCGTGGGAGAAACAGGGTGCGTAGAAACGGCATCCTTGCCGTTCGTGAAAGCGGAGCGGCATCTGTACCGCCGGAGTTTCGCGCGCCGGAGCGGCGCGCCTCGTCGCTGAAAGACAGGCGATTCGTAGAATTCGTGCTATTCGTGGCTTCGTTTGCTTTATTGGCGGTAAGGCCTGTTAGGACTCATTCTTATGCCGCGAGTATTGGTCGTCGAAGACGATATTGACCTGAATTGGACGGTGTGCCGCGTGCTCAACAGCCACGGCTACCAGACGCTCGGCGTGGGCAGCGGTGAAGAAGCTCTGCACCGCTATCGCGAGCAACGCCCAGATCTGATCCTGCTCGACGTGCAACTGCCGGGCGCGGACGGCTATCGCCTGGCGCGGCAGATACGCGCCTCTGTCGACGGGGGACGCATCCCCATCATCTTCATGACCGTCAACCCGGAGCTGGAGAGCAAGATCATAGGGTTCGCCGCCGGCGCCGACGACTATCTGGTCAAGCCGTTCGACATCCGCGAGCTGCTCATGCGCATTCAGGCCGTGTTGCGCCGCACCAGCGGCGACCCGATGCGCGGCGACCTGGCCGACGCGCCGGAGCGCAGCCTACGCGTCGGCGAACTGGAGTTGGACTTGGATACCGCCACCGCCAGCACCGGTTGGAGTTCGGCGCTGCTCACGCCCACCGAGCTCCAACTTCTGCGCTACTTCATGCAGAACGCGGGCCGCATCCTCTCCGGACGGCATCTCCTCACCGCCTTGTGGAACGCCGAGGGCGACGGCTCCGACAGCACGGCGGTGCTGCGCTGGCACATCAAGAACCTGCGCCAAAAGCTCGAGGCGGATCCCACCAACCCCGAGCTATTACTGACCGTGGGCCACCACGGCTATATGCTGGCCGCCCCTAAAGAAGAATAGGGCAGCCAGAGAAAACAACATCCTCGCGTACCGCCAACGGAATCCTCGCGTACGTCCGATTTGTTATGCCCTATGCTTGGGGGCAGAAGTTGGCGTATCAGCGTTGACCCAGGCGCCCCCGAATTTCCTGGCTGCGGCGACCCGGCTTCGGCAGAGAACAAACCTCATTTGGGACACAAAACTGCTGCGGGGCGATCCGAACCGGCGGATGTGAGACCTCCTGGCGCATTCCCACAAGGCATGGCCTGGACAAAATAATGGTGGCGCGAATATTGTTGCTAGAGGGCGCGGCGGAACGAGAGGAAAGCCTTGCCCCTCGTTTGAGCGCCGAGGGGTTTGACGTTCTGGCGGAGAAGGACCCGGCCAAGGGCGTAGAGATGGCGTCGGAAAAACAGCCCGACGTGATCGTCATCAACGGGCGCTTGCCGGGCTGTTCGGCGTCCGACATCGTCAAGCAGCTTCACACGGCGGAGCCGGCCGGTCTGTTGCCGGTTGTGCAGATCGTGGACTCGGCGCCGCAAGACCCGCAAGCCCTGCTAGAGGATGGGGCGGACGACTATCTGGCGCGCCCCCTTGATTGGCCCGCCTTTTTGGCCCTGCTCAACGCGCGCACGCGGCGTTGGCGGGAGTGGAACGCCTTCTACAACCGGCGCATCGAGCAGACGCGCTCCAAAGTAGTGCAGGCGCTCTCGCACGAGGTCTTTTACCCGCTGCTCGAGATCGAAGCGAACGGCGAGTATCTCGCTCGCAGCGAGGCGGTCACCGGCGCATCCGCGGTGGCGGATACAGGACGCGAGATCGTCTCGGCGGCGCACAGGCTGCATCGCATGTTGGGCAAGCTGATGCTCGCCGCCACGCTGGAAGAGGAAAGCGCGGGCGCGGAACACGGGCCGCCTGCCCGCGGGCAGGCGGCGGACGCCGCCGCCATCGTCGAGCAGACAGCCGTTCAGACGGCGCAGCTATGCGGCCGCAAGGCAGAACTCGTTCTTGCGCTGGAACCTGCTTGGGCGCAGGTTGCGGCAGTGGATTTGGAGTGGATCGTCGAGGAGTTGGTCCGGCACGCGTTCAGCGTCTCCCCGCCCGGCGCGGCGGTGTCCGTCGCGTCGCGGGCCAAGCGGCGCTACGAGCTCACCGTCACGGCGGCGCCGGAGGCAGTCGCAGAGCGGGCGGGCGGACGCCCGCAGGCGAGCTACAGAACGACCTCTGCGTTGGGGATGGAGATCGGGCTGGAGATCGTGCGCCGGCTGGCTGTGATGCACGGCGGCTCCCTCGAGGTGCGGCGCAAGGCCGGCAAAGGGATGCGCGCTGTGGTGCGGCTTCGGCGTGCAGCCGAGCCGCGTACGGTTGACGCTTGAACGGCCGGCGAACTCCAGCGCACGTAAACACGTAAAGATGACCTGTCGCCACAACAGTCAGAGAGGAAGGTAGAGCATGCCCAGCAAAGAGCGGCCGACGGCTTCGCACCGGAAGATGCCGCTGTATCTGGTGATGGCGGCTGTCCTGTTGGCCCTGGCCGCTATGAATATCCTGGCGGGCTTCCCGTCCTTCGTACACAAGGCCCAGGCTGCGCCGACCATCGACGATCCCTGCGGCATCAGCGGCTGGGTCTTCAACGACCGCAACGCCGACGGCGTCTTTCAGTACGGCGAACCGGTGATCGGTTCCAGCGACGTCCAGTCGTCGGAGCCCGGCATCGGAGATGTGACGATCTCGCTGGAGAACCCAAGCGGAGTCAAGGCGGCCGAGACGCTCAGCTTCGCGGGCGACGAAAACACCGGCTGGTTTCGTTTCCAGGGGCTGGCGCAACTGGACTTCTACACGGTGATCGAGACGGACTTGCCAGGCTGGGCGAGCGTGTCGCCTAACCGGCAGAAAGTGCCGATGGCGGGGAATTGCGTGGCCGAGGTTTTCTTCGGGGACCGCCGCATCCGCAGCGTGGCCGGCGTGGTCTTCGATGACTTTAACGGCAACGGCGTCCAGGACGCGGGAGAACTGGGCGTGGGCGGCGTATCCGTAAGCATTACGCCCCAAGGAGGAGGCGCCTCGGTCGACGTGACGACGGATGAATTCGGCGCATATGAGATCAACGACGTGGCCGTCGGATTCTATGCGGTCGTAGTCACCGTGCCTGCCGACTATGCCGCTCTGTCCCCCGACACAGTCGTGACCGATGTGACCGATGGCGGCTTTGGCACGGCCAATTTCGCCCTTGGTCTGGCCGACGGCACGATCCGGGGCACGGTTTTCCTGGACAAACACGGCGACGGCGTGCCTGAATCGGGCGACGAGGGGCTGGCCGGCTGGAACGTTACGCTGAACAACGCAAGCGCGGCAGCCGCCCAGAGCGTCGACCAACTGCCTATCACCGTGCAGACCAATTCCCAAGGCCGGTTTTCCTTCCCGCCGCAGCCTCCGGGCGTTTATCTGGTCACGGTCCATACGCCTGCCGGCTATGTAGGCCTCACCTCCAACGTGAAGCAGGTAACGGTCATAGAAGGCCGGCCGACCGTGGTGAACATGCCTGAGGCCATTAAGAGCAGCATCTCCGGCTTCGCTTTTCTGGACCAGAACGGCGACGGCGTGCAGCAGGCAAGCGAACCGGGCCTGCCCAACGTCATGGTGGAGCTTCTCTCGGACGGCGCCGTGGTGAAGACCGCTTACACGCTTGCTGGTGGAGACTACTCCTTCACTTCTGTCAGCGGCGGGACTTACCGCGTACGGGCGAGCGCCCCGGCGGGCATGGTCGCCACGACGCCCGCCACGGCAGAGGTCATCCTCGCCGCCGACGGCGTTGGTTTTACCAGTTTCGGATATCGAGAGATAAACACGATCGGCGGGATCGTGTTTGAGGACCTCAACGACAACGGGAAGCGAGACGTAGGCGAGCCGGGCGTGGGAAACGCCACCGTCACACTCAAGAACAGCCAGGGGATCACAGTGGGGACCGCCGTCACGAATGGCGACGGCTCCTACCAATTCGAGAACAGGTCTGCCCAAGCCTATACGGTAGCGCTGACGCTCCTAGACGGCTTCCGCAGGACCACGCCGCTTGAAGTGACGGTGACGCTTGCATCCAATGGCACAGGTGCGGCTAACTTCGGCATCAAGCGCCTCGGACAAGAGGTCGTCGTGTATATCCCGGAGTTGATCAAGGCCGGGGGTGCAACCCGCTGATGGTGTTGCTGCCGGCGACCGGAAGCCGGAGGACGCAAAGAGGTAGAAGGCAATGTGGCTTGCCGTAGTGTTGGCGTGGCAGGCGCTCTGGTCGAGCCTGATGCCGGGCTTGATCGGCGTCTGCCCGCTTTTTCCCTCGGAGCATGAGCGCTTAGGCGTCAACGTCGTGCGCAACTACGGCAAGGCCGTGGACGACTACGACGTGGCGCAGCTATATGCCGGCTGGTATGTGGACTATAGCGTCCAGCTTTCGCCGGCGCGGCCTGCAGGCATGGGCTACATGCAGACCGTATTGCCTTCACAGCACTACCCCATCCGGCCTGATGCGCTTGGTCCCCTCGTGGACGCCAATCCCGGCGCGCTGTGGACGCTGGGCAATGAACCGGACCGCGACCTGCAGGACGGGATGACGCCCGAGGCGTACGCGGCCTTTTACCATGACCTATACGCCTTCATCAAGGGCCGGGACCCTACGGCCCGCATCGCCGTTGCCGGCGTGGTGCAGCCCACGCCCATCCGCCTGCGCTATCTGGACAGGGTGCTGGACGCGTATCGCCAGCGTTACGGCGTGCGCATGCCTGTGGACGTGTGGACGGTGCACGGCTTCATCCTCAACGAGGCGCCGGACGAGTGGGGCGCGAGCATCCCCGTGGGGCTGGAGGCGTTTGCCGATGAAGGTCTGCGCCGCACGGTCGACGACCACGACCGCATGGACATCTTCCGGCAGCAGATCGTCGACTTCCGCCGCTGGATAGCGGGCCGCGGCTACCGGGACAGGCCGCTGATCCTTTCGGAATACGGCATCCTGCTGCCCAAGGCCTACGGCTTCAGCGATGCGGCGGTCGCCAACTTCATGGTGGAGAGCTTCGGCTTTCTACAGACGGCCACGGACCCGCATACGGGCTATGCGCCGGACGGCAACCGGCTGGTGCAGGCGTGGGCGTGGTATAGCCTCAACGACTATGAGTATGTCTACGATCCGGTGACCGAAACCAGCCGGGGGTTCAACGGCAATCTTGTTGACCACGACAGCGGGCAGATCACGCCGGTGGGCTGGCGTTTCGCGGCCTCCGCCCAACCGCTGATGGACCTGCACAGCAACGCAGCCATCGTCGCGGCGGCAATCGAGCCGGCCGCGCCCATCCCCGCGGCCGCGGCGTCCGTCGTCACGGTGACGGCAACGCTCTTCAACGGCGGCAACCTGGACGCTGAGGACGTGCGACTGGCCGTGTATGCGGGAGACCCGGATGCGGGCGGGAGGTTGCTGGGGAGGTCGCAGCCCGGCGTCACGCTGGCGTCGCACTGCGGCCAGGAGGCGCGGCTGGCGGTGGTATTTGATGCAACCGGCTGGGCGCCGGGTCTCTACTCGCTCACCGCGGCGATCGAGATGCGGAACCCCCAAGCGGAGAAGAACCTGGAGGACAACCGCGTGAACTTGTCGCTGTGGCTGCTGCATCCAGGCGAAACGCTGGAGCAGACGCTATTGCCGCTGGTGGCGCGCAGCGGAGGGTAGCGGCGACTCGAAGATCGCGCCGGCGCGGCCGGCGACCTGACCCTCAAGCCAGGTCGAGTTGGCGCAGTAGGCGCGGCCACCCTTCGTCGAGAATGGCGTCGATCTGCGCCAGTACCCGCACGTAGGCCTGCTCGCCCTCTCCGTAGGGATCGGGCAGATCGCCGTCGCCGCGGTTGAGTTCAGTCAGCAGCCACACTTTGTGCAGCGCCTGCGGGCTGCGATAGAAGATGGCCTGTCGGTGCGCTTCCTCGCTCACCAGGATCAGGTCGGCCAGGCGCAGTTCCTCCTCGTCCAGCGCCGTGGCCCGATGCCCGCTCAGGTCGATGCCGCGCTCGGCCAACAGGCGCACGCCGGCCGGGTCTGCCGGCTCCCCTACCAACGCATAGATGCCTGACGACGTGATGTGCGCGCGATCGCCCAGACCGGCGCGGACAAAGCGGTTGCGCAGCAGCGCGGCGATCATGGGCGAGCGGCAGACGTTGGCTGTACAGACGACCAGAATCCGTTTCACGGCGGCATGCGTCCGATCAGCTTGCGGCCGGGCCTCGTGCGAAGCCGCCGCTTAGCCGGCGTCCTGCGTACGCGGCGCGGCGGCGCGGCCATCCTCGACGCCGGCCGGGTGATGATGCCCGTTGACGCCGGCGGGCGCGGCCGGCGGCAGCGCCGGAATCGAGCCGGCGTCTTCGCGACGGTAGTACTTGTTGCGGTAGCGCTTGGAGTAGTGATAGGAGTAATAGTAACCCTTACTGCGCCGCGAGACGCGATTCAACAACACGCCGACCAAGTTGGCGTTGACCTGCCGTAAGACGGCCTGGGCGCGCTTCAATGTCTCGCGGCGCGTGCGCCCCGCATGCACCACCAGCAGCACGCCGTCCACCTGCGTGGAGATCACCGGCGCGTCGGAGAGGGCCAGCACCGGCGGGCTGTCGACCAGGACGAAGTCCGCCTGGGCGCGCAGTTCGGTGAGCAGGGTGTGCATGCGCTGCGAACCGAGCAGCTCGGCCGAGTTGGGCGGCAGCGGGCCGGTGGTCATGATGCGCAGGTTGGGCACGTCGGTGCGCTGCAAGAACGGCGTCGGGTCGAGCGATTCGCTGAGCAGCGCCGAGGTGACGCCTACGTTGTTGACCGCGTTGAAGACGCGGTGCAGGCGCGGGCGGTGCATGTCACAGTCGAGTATGACGACGCGGCGGCCGCTTTGGGCCAACGCCACGGCCAGGTTGGCGACCGTGATAGTCTTGCCTTCCGCTGGGTCGGCGCTGGTGACCAGTAGCGTGCGCACCGGCTCGTCGATGGAGGCGAACTGGAGGTTGGTGCGCAGGATGCGATAGGCTTCCGAAGGCGGCGACTGCGGGTTGTTCACCATCACCAAGTCGCCGCCGCGCAGGTCCTTGTCCGTTAGGGCGGGCGCCGCGCCCAGCGCCGGCACATCCAGGATTTTCTGGATGTCCTCGGCGGACTTCACCGAGTCGTCCAGATATTCGAGGAGGTAGGCGGCGCCTGCGCCCAGCACGAAACCGATGGCTGCGGCGAGCAGCATGTTGATCAGCAGCTTGGACGGCATCGGCTCGTGGGGCAGATTGGCCGGCTCCACCACGTTGATCGTGTTGACGGCGCCGCGCTGCGTGGTGGCGAGCAGCGAGGCGTAGTTGGCCTGCAGCGTGTTCAGCTTCTGTTCCAGCGCCGTGATCTGGTTTTGGGTGTCGGCGATCTGGCGGGCGCTGAGCATCTCGGCCAGGGCGGATTCCAGGCGGCCGATCTCGTCCTTGGTGGCGCGGATGTTGCGCTCCAGCTCGTCGAGCTGTTCGTAGACGAAGGCCTGGCGTTCCTGCTCTTGCGAGCCTGCCGGGCTGCGTAGGATGAGTTGGTTGACCAACTCATTGGCGACGGCCTGGGCGCGCAGCGCGTCGGTGTCGATCACGGTGATGTCCATGAACTGCGTGTTGGGCACGACCTTAGCGGTGTATTCGGGCAAGTCCGACAGGCCGAGCGCTTCCATTGTGTCCTGGCGCAGACTCTCGCGATTGACCATGCCGGCGTACATGGTGAGCAGTTGCTGGGCCATGGCGATCTGGTTGCTCGACGGGTTGGGGTCGTTGATCATCGTGCCCACCATGATCGTGGTGCGCGATTGGTAGAGAGGCGGCTGGAGATAGCTGACATAGGCGCTCGACGCCGCGGCCAGCAGCGCGGAGGCCAATACCAGCCACCACCAGCGGCGCAACGCAATCAGATACTCGCGCAGGTCAGTCGTTTCCATGAGCCTTTCCCTTCCTCTCGCTGCTTACACAGACGTCTCGTGATCGGGCGGGGGCGACGCTAACCGCGTTTGGCGTCAGCGCACCCAGACCGGGTCCCAATCCTCGAACTCGTTGTTGCTCAGGTTATGCTGATCCGAACCGTCGGCGTTCATGATCCACAACTGGCGCCGGCCCGACTCGCGGTTGGAGTAGAAGACGATGCGGCTGCCGTCGGGCGACCAACTGGGGTGCTTGTCCCATTCCCAGATGTTGTTGGTCAGACGCAGAGGCTGGTCGTTGTCCCAGTGCACTGTGTAGATCTCGTCGTTGCCCGAATCGGTGCTGACAAAGGCGATGCGTTGGCCGTCCGGCGACCAGGCAGGGTCGTAGTTGAGCCCCTTCATGCGCGTCACCTGTTGGGTGCGTTCGTAGAGCAGTTCGTCCACGAAAATCTGCGAAACGCCGCCGTCCACTTTGACATAGACCAGGTTGCTGCCGTCGGGCGAGAGCGTCAATTGCTCGCGAGCCAGCGGATAGATCCATCCCCAGGTCACCTGACTCACCTGACCCGTCTCCGGATCGAGCAAGAAGATCGCTTCTCTGTTGTCGATGCGGTTGGACTTGAAGAGGATCTTGCCGCGCATGGCTTCGGGCAGGACATCCGGCGCTTCTGTCGGCGTGGGCGAAGGCGTCACCGTGCTGTCGACGAGGAGCGGGATCGGGGTGGGCGTGGGCATGGGCGACGGCGTGATGACCACGGCGTACCAGGGCAGCGGCGTGGACGTGCCGTCGACGACGGCGCGGGCCTCAGCCAGCGCGTGCATGGCCTGCGCGGTGGCGACGTTGCCCGGCGTGGGCGTGGCGAACACCCACATGCCGGTGACGGCGTTGTAGGGCAGTGGCGTAGCGGTGGGCGCCGCCGGGTTTTCGGCGCGGGCCGTGGCCTCGATGACGCGGGCGGCTTCCGTGGCAATGTTGGCCGCGGGCGGCGAGGGCATGATGACGATGGGCGTGACGTACTCGGTCGGTGTCGGCGTAAAGGTGCCCGTGGTCAGCGCCACCAGCGTCGGGTAGAGGGCGATCTCGGTCGCCTCCGCCGGGTTGGCGGGCGGCTGCGTGGGCAGCACGATGGGCGGCAAGCCCTGCTCGACGGCGATGGCCTGCTGGGTGGCGATGTTCGCCGGGTAGGGCGTCGGCGTATGCACCTCGTAGGGATCGGGCGTATAGGTGCCGGTAGTCGTCGCCACGAAGGTGGCGGTGGCGGCCTGTGCCAATGCCGTGATCATGTTGCCCGGCTCCGGCGTCAGCGTGGCGATGATGAAGGGTCGGGTCGGCGTAGGCGGCGGGGTGGGCGGCGGCGGCCCCACGCTGAAGATCAACTCCGGGCTGAAGCCTGCCGTCGAGGGGCCGGTTCCGCTGTCCCAGGCAAAAAGGTGATCGTCGCTCTGCGTCCATGCCTGGATGCGCACGATGAGGGCTGTTTCGCCGTCGATCAGTTGCCGGGCCAGCCAGTCGAGCGTGTTGCGATCCAGGGGCAGGCGGATGGTCTCCCCCTCGACCAAGGCGCTGCCGCCCAACACGGGCAGCGTGATCGGGGCCGGCGCGGCCAGCACGGCGTCGTAGCCGGCGCGCGTCAACTCCGGCAGGTCGCGGGCGGGTATCAGTTGGACGATCCACGTTGCCGCGGCGTCCGGTTCTATGCGTTCGTCGCGCAGCCCGGTCAACGCGAGCGTTCCTTCGACGATCTCAGCGCCGCGGGCGATGCGGCGCAGGTCGAAGCGGGCGGCGGAAAGGAAGGAGACGCCCTCACGCGTGCCCGCATAGAGGAACGAATCACCGATGTTGCCGCGTCGCCCGCTCTCGTTGGTCCACCAGCCGACATCGCCTGGGCTGGGACGCAGCGAATGGACGCTGCCGCCCGGCGGCGGCGTGGGCGTGTACAGGCCGGCGGCGACCGGCGCGGCCTCAGACAGCGGCGTGGCAGTGGCGACCGGAGTTGGCGTATCGGTTACGGCCGGCGTCAGCGTCACCATCGGCGAGGGTGAGGGCGTGGCGGCGGGCGGCTCGAACCAGTCTCCGATAAAGAACGAAAGGACGGCCAACGCAGCGGCGAGCAACACGACGCCGGCCGCGATCGCAGGCCAGCCGGCCGACCGGCCTTCCTCTTCCTCAGCCGGCTCCGGCGCGGACTGTGCGGCCTTGGGTCGCGCCGCGGCAGCCTGATAGAGCGGGCAAGCTGCGTAGTTGCCGCTCAGACAGAACGTCCCCTGGTGCGCCAGATCGGGGGCGCCTGCCGGTTGCTGGGCATAGCAACGGTGCGACTCGGTCGGCGCCGAGCGAACCAGCGATCTGTCGTCAAATAGGCCAAGGTAGCTGCAAATAGCGCCGGGGATCTGTTCAGCCATGTGTGTGCGGTTGGGCTCTCGGTTCGGGGTTGGTTGCGCCGCGGCCCGCGTTGGGCGGATAGATGGCATCCCATGCCGTGTAGACGCTCCGCCAGCCATAGCGTTCGATCGCCGTACGCCGGCCTGCCTGGCGCAGACTCTCGGCCAGGTCGGCGTTATGCACCAGCCGGGAAATCGCGGCGGCGAAGTCCTGCGGCGTGTCGGCGATGAGCAGATTCTCGCCGTCCGTGTAGGCTAGCCCCTCCGCGCCGATGCGGGTTGATACGACGGGCACGCCCCACGTCCAGGCGTCGACGATCTTGACGCGCATCCCGCCGCCCGACCATAGCGGCACGATCCAGGCGCATGTCTCGGCCAAAAGCGGTTGCAGGTCCGCCACATAGCCAAGCGTTTCCACATTAGGCCGGTTCATCTCGGCGAGCGCGCGCGGCGGCTGCTTGCCGATGATGGTAAGCGTCACGTCCGGCAGGGACCTGTGCACAATCGGCCATACCTCGTTCAGGAACCAGCGAATGCCCTCGGCGTTGGGCGGCCAGTGCAGCGCGCCGGCAAAGGTGATGCGCTTCCCGTCCCGCCTGGGCGCCATCGGGGTCGCATCCGGGTCGCCGCAGATGGGAATGGCATGCGCATGCGCCAGGCCGATCCGATCGCGGTCTTCCTCGGTGACGAAGACGACGTCGTCGAAGCGGCGATAGCTCTCCGCCTCATAGCATCGCAGATGGCGCGCCTCGCGCTCGAATACTAGCCGCAGCACGGGGTTGCGCGTCTGCGCCGCCAGCCTTTCCATGACTTTGAAAAGCGCGTTATGGGCGTCGAGTACTAGGTGGGACCGGGCGCTTCCGTGGACTAATGCAGCCTCACTGGCAGTCAACGCATATTGTACCATAGACGTTTGGTCAGCGTGGATGTAGTCATAACGCTGCGTCTCGACCAGGCTGTGCAGCAGGGCGAGCATCTCCGGGCTGCGGTCGCGCTCGATGATGACCGGCCGGCTGGTTGACAGCGCGATCGCAGCCGCCTTGGCCGTGCGCCAGGCGGAACGATGCATCGGCACTGGTTGCACCTGCCCGCAGAATGTGCGCAGGTGAGCGATGTACTCCGGCGTATCCTCCGAGCGCACGAAGGAGACCAGCGTGACGCGGTGAGATTGGGCCAAGTGGCGCAGCACGTAGTAGGCGCGCACCTTCGGCCCTGCGTCGAGCGGATAGGGCAGCACCTGCGTTAGAAACAGGATAGACGCCACGCCTATGCGCCCCTACACCGCAGCATGACCGCCAGCGTTTTGACGAGAATCTGGAGATCCAGCAGCGGCCCGTAGTGCTTGATGTAGTACAGGTCGTATTCGAGCTTGATGCGGGCGTCGTCCACCGAATTGGCGTAGCGATATTGCACCTGCGCCCACCCGGTTAGGCCTGGGCGGACGGCATGTCGCGTGCGGTAGAAGGGCAACTCCTTCGCCAGTTCCTCGACGAACTTGGGGCGTTCGGGGCGCGGCCCGATGAAGCTCATCTCGCCGCGCAGGACGTTGATCGCCTGCGGTAGTTCATCCAGCCGCGTGCGCCGCAGCCAGCGCCCGACGGGCGTGATGCGCGGGTCGTTCAACTCAGCCCACACCGGCCCGCTGGCTTTTTCGGCGTCGGGGATCATCGTGCGCAATTTGATGATGTCAAAGAGGCGACCGCCCCGGCCAACGCGACGCTGGCGGTAGAAGGCGTCGCCCGGCGACGTGAGCGCGTTAGCCGCCAGGATCGCCGGCATGACCGCGCCCAGCACGAGCAGAACCGCAATGGCGAGCACGATGTCGGCCAGGCGGCGGATGCCGGCATAGACGCGCTCGGCGACCGATTCCTCCATGTTCAGCAGGCGCGGCAGATCGTTGCCCAGATGGTCCACGGGCACGCGGCCGAAGAGGCGCTCGTACACCAGGCTCATGGTCGTCACGCGCACGCCCTGCTCGGTACACTGCACCAGTGCGTCGAGCAGGTCCTCGCTGATGCGGTGGCGATGGGTGATTGCGAGCACGACCTCGTCGACAGCCAGGCGTCTGAGCAGCGGCAGCAGCAGGTTATGACCGCCGAACACCGGCGCGTCGCAGATGGTCGTCTCCCAATAGGCCGGATTGGCGTCGATATAGCCCGCCAACTCATAGCTGATGTGCGCGCTGTCCGCGGTGCGATTGTCTTGCGACAACGCCATCGCCAGTTCGCGGCCCGCCGGGCCTGCGCCGACGACCAGCGCCTGCTGGCTAAACCACGGCTGCACAAAGAGTTGCGCGTAGAGCAGCCGCCAAATGGGCAAAACCGCGCAGCCGATGCTGACGAAGAGGAACGTCTGGCTGCGGGCGCCCAGGGGCGGGGTCAGGACCGGCGTCAACGTGTAAATCAGCGTCGCCGCCAGACTCGCCCCGAGGATGCGCCGGACCGCCGTAGGGGGGTGGGCCGCACTGCTCAGGTTATAGACGTCGAAGAAGATGGCGCACCCCAGCCACATAAAGCTGAGAACGACATACCACCGGGGCAGCGCCCACACGTAGGCCCGGCCGATGTCGGTGCGCAGCCAAAGGGCGAGGGCGAGCGAACCGTTGATCAACAACAAGTCGACGAGCACCAGCAGCAGCCGTCGCTCGGAAACTCGCAGGCGCAAACTCGGCAGAGGGATGCGTCCGATCGCCCTGACCCTAGTCTGGTAACCTTGCGCTGTATCGTTCAAATAGGCGTCTAGTTCGCTCGGAATCATTGCCATATCTCTGAAGAGCGCCGGGGAACGCCGGCGCCTTCGCCGAAATCAGTTGGCTGTCTGGTAACGTCGTGAATGGCCGGCCGTCTGGTAAAGCATGTTGTCCATCATCCCTGCGGCGCGGCGGCGCTGCTCCACATACCAGCGGCGACCCTGCCGGCCCATGTGCGCCAGCCGGTCCGGATCAACCAAAGCGCTGTGTAGGCTGCCGGCGAGCGCCTGCACATTGCCTGCGGGGACCACCCAGCCGGTCTCGCCGGGGGTCACGTATTCGGGCAGCGCGCCGCTGTCGCTGACGAGCACGGGCTTCGCGAAGGCGTAGGCCGCAGCGATCAACGCCGACTGCGTTGCGCCCGTATAGGGCAGGACGACCAACCCGCAGCGCTGGAAGAGGTCCGCCCCTTCGTCGTCGTCGATGCGACGGCTGCGCCACTCCACGCCTGGCGGCGTCTCGGCATCCGCCACGGGTGCGCCGCCTTCGCCGGCGATCACGAGCCAGGGGTGCGGGCGTTGGACGGCGATGCTGCGGCCGGCTCTGAGCAGCTCGTGAATGCCCTTATACGCTTCCTGTCTGCCGAAAAAGAGCGCCCAGTTCCCAAACTTGGGTTTCGGCGGCGCATGCTCCCATTCCTCCACGTTGCGATAGCCGCCGAAAAGATGCAACAGGGGAAGGGCCGTCACGCTCTCCGGCGCCCTGCCTGCCGTCAACAACCGCCGGCGGTAGACCTCGCCGTGCACCAGCAGGTGGTCTGCGCTGCGGATCACGAGCCGGTTCCACAGCCGGATCAGGCTGCCGTGTTGCACGCCGGGGTGCGGGTCCAGGTCGTGCAGCGTGTGCAGCGTGCGAATGCCGGCGCTGCGCAGCCGCCACAACAGCGGCAGGTTCCAGAGGTGCACGCCGGTGATGTGCACGATGTCGGGCTGCAAGTCCAGCACAAAACGCATCGCTGTGCAGAGTTGTCGCCATTGCAGGCCGGCGCGCCCGAAGCCGGTCCCCCCTGTAGAGACGGGCGTATGCACGCACACGCCAGGCCCATAGCGATCGGCGGCATAGCGGCTGCTGGTCGCCAGATGGACCTCATGGCCGGCCCGGACCGCCGTCTGCGCCAGGTCTGCCGTGTACTGATGCATGCCAAATGTAGAGGAGAGGAGGATATAGACGATGCGCACGTCGAACTAGGTTGATCTCCTTCGGCCTCACGCCCCCTGTCTGTCTGCAACCACTATACGCGCCGTCTCTTCGCCATTCGTTAGCGTTGCGCGAGGGAAGACAAAGAAGACTGTTGGCGGGTAAGCAATTCTGCATGAATTTACATGACGAATTCACCATTAAAATTGGGGACACGCCAACGGATCCCTCGTGGCTGCCCAACAGTATCCTTACGGCAGCCGCGGGGCGAGGCGCTAGTCTGGGTCGACGGGGATTTTTGTGAGCCGCCAAGCGGCGCGCAACACACCGCCTGCCAGCCGGAGGGAGAGCGCTATCGCCCACGCGCGTACGGACGCACGACTCGAATCAGAACAGGCCATCGCCGGTCTGCCGGGGGACGGGCGCGTCATCCCCGACGCGGTCGGGCAGGGCGTTTCCGTCTACGTGCGCCGCCAGGCCAGCAGTTGGCCGCGCTACTGGCTGGAGCAGATCGTCTGCGCCGCGGTGGGGTGGATGCCCACGCTGATCGGCATCGGCGTGCGCGCCGTCGTCTACCGCCTGATCCTGCGCATGCGGGGCATTGCCGCCATCGAGGCGGGCGTGCGGCTGCGCTACGCCGACCATATCACGTTAGGCCGCCGCGCCTACCTGGATCAGGGCGTCTATCTGCATGCCTGCCCGCAAGGCATCGAGATCGGCGACAACACCCTGATCATGCACGGGGCCATCCTGCACGTCTACAACTTTCGCGACCTGCCCCACGCCTTCATCCGCATTGGCCGCGACAGCTTGATCGGCGAACGCAATATCCTGCGCGGGCAGGGCGGCATCACCGTCGGCGACCGGGTATACACCGCGCCGCTGGTGCAGATGTTGGCCGTGAACCATGTGTTTGCCGACCCCGCCCGCCCCTTTACGGAACAGGGCATTACCGCAGAAGGCATCGTGGTGGAAGATGACGTATGGATCGGCGCCGGAGCCATCATCACGGACGGCGTGCGCGTGGGCAAGGGCGCGGTGATAGCAGCCGGCGCGGTGGTTACGGCGGACGTGCCGGCGCACACCGTGGCGGGCGGCGTGCCGGCCCGTGTGCTGCGCAGGATTGGGGCCAATTGAGGCATCGTCCGGTTTCCTGCCGCCGGGGATGAACGCGGCAAGGTAGAGCCGATGCAAAGCTGCGTGGAGGACCAAGTTATGACCACCCTTTCCGTCGTGATCCCGGCGCTGAACGAAGAGGCCGGCATCCGGAACATCGTCGACCGCGTGCTGGCTGTGCAGCCCGCCCTGCGCGACGCCGGCATCGAAGACCTCGAACTGATCGTCGTCGACGACGGCTCGACCGACCGCACCGCCGAGATCGCAGCCGCGCAGCCGAGCGTGCGCCTGCTGCGCCACCCGGTGAATCGCGGCTACGGCGCGGCGCTGAAGACCGGCTTCAACGCCGCACAGGGCGAGTGGATCGGCTTTCTCGACGCGGACGGCACCTACCCGCCCGAGTACTTCCCACAGCTATGCCGCACAACCGCAGAACAGCAGGCCGACATCGTGATCGGCTCGCGCATGGCCGGCGCAGAGAGCCAAATGCCGGCCGTACGTCGCCTGGGCAATCGCATCTTCGCCGGGCTGGTCAGCCTGATCAGCGCGCAGAGCATCACCGATTCGGCCAGCGGCATGCGCATCTTCCGCAAATCGCTGCTGGAGCGCCTCTATCCGCTGCCCGACGGCCTCAACTTGACGCCGGTGATGAGCACTCGCGCCTTGCACGAACAGCTTAAGATGGTCGAGACGCCCATCCCCTATAGCGAGCGGGTGGGGCGCTCCAAGCTCAGCGTGGTGCGCGACGGCATGCTCTTCGCCCAGTCCATCGTCTGGACCGCGTTGAGCTACAATCCGGTGCGCATCCTGGGGCTGATCGGCATGGGCGCGCTGACCGCCACCGCAGTTGCGGCGCTAGCCTTGATCGCGCTGCGGCTGCGGGGCGTCAGTTCGCTGGGGCCGGCGGGCGCCTTCGTCGTCTTCGCGGGCGTGGCGCTTGCCGTGGCCGGCCTAAGCGTGGTTACGCTCGGCATCAGCTTCAACTACTTCGTGGCGCTCTTCCACCGCACGCCGGTGCGTCAGGGCCTATTTGGCCGGCCGCTCATACGCAGACGGCTTGAGCCGGCCTTCGGCCCCGCCGGCGTGATCGTGCTCGCCTTGGGCGTCGCTCTGAGCGTCGCCGCCCTTTTGTTTGGCCTGGGCGGCATGGCGATGGAGCGGCTTTGGTTCTATTACCTGACCAGCGCGGGCTTGGTTCTGATTGGGGTGCAGTTGATCGTGGCGTGGGTGCAGATGCAGGTGCTGGAGGCGCTCAGCATCCGCGAGCAGTTGGTGCATGAAGACCTGGGACAGAAGGCGGGCAAGGAAACCGCGCCTGCCTGGTCGGGAGAGCCGGCTAGAGCCGCTTGATTGCTGGCGTACGCTCGTGGAGATTAGCTCGTGGAGAAGCGATGCCTGTCGATAACCGCAAGCCAGACGCAGACGTTTCCGAGGATATCCGCAACAACCTGGGGAGCCGGCGCATCCCGCCCCTGCGTCCGGCGGAGTTTCCCGACACCGGCGCAGTCGTCCCGACGTTGACCTCGGCGGTGCGCCCGCCCGGCAGCGTAGACGTCCTGCTCGTTAACCCGCCGACGCCGGACGGCGCGATCTGGATTCGCAGCCAACACCGGGTGGGGCGGCGCAGCCGCGAAAACATGGTCTGGCCCCAGGTGAGCCTGGCCCAGATGGCGGCCATCCTCCTGCCGGAGTATACGGTGGAGATCGCCGATGCCAACGCGCTGCGCATGGGCTGGCCCGAATTTGAAGCGCTGCTCGAGGAGAAGCGCCCCAAGTACTACCTAACCCAAGTGACGGCGCCCACCCTGCGCAACGACCTGTACGGCGTCTTCGTCGCCAAGGCGCTAGGGGCCAAGACGCTGGCCTTCGGCACGCATGTCACGCCGATGACGCAGGAGACAATGCGCTCCTTCCCGGCGCTGGACTTCATCCTGCGCGGGGAGCCGGAGATGACCCTGCGCGATCTGCTTGACCGGCTGGAAGGCAAGACGCCGAGCAGCCCGCAAGTCGCCAAGATGCTGAAGGACACAAGCCGCCCGCCGCTGGATTCGCCTACACAGGCAGACAGCGCCGCGGAGACAGATGACACGACGTTGGCGTCGGTACTGGGGCTGGCCTGGCGCAAGGGCGGCGAGATCGTCGTCAACCCGGACCGGCCTTTCATCCCCAACCTGGACGACCTGCCCCTGCCGCGTCACGATCTGCTGCCGCTGGACAAGCAGCGCATGCCCATGATCAAAGGGCCGTTTACCTTCATCGTCACGAGCCGCGGCTGCCCCGCCGGCTGCAAGTACTGCATCAAACACGTCTCTTACCAGAACAGCGTGCGCGTGCGCTCGGCGGAAAACATCGTCGCCGAGTTGAAAATCCTGCGCGACCTGGGCATCCACAACATCCACATGTACGCCGACCTCTTCACGGTGAACCGCGAGCACGTGGTCAGCCTCTGCCAGGCGATCCTGGACGAGGGGCTGAAAATCAGGTGGACGTGCAACAGCCGCGTGGACTATGTGGACGAAGAGATGCTCACCCTAATGGGCCGCGCCGGCTGTTGGATGATCTCGTGGGGCATCGAAAGCGCCAACGAAGCGATCTTGAAGCGGGCGCGCAAGGGCTATAAGAAGGAGCAAGCCCAACGCGCGCTGCGCTGGGCGCACGCCGCGGGCATCAAGAACTGGGGCTACTTCATCATCGGCCTGCCGGGCGAAACCGAAGAGACGATCCGCGAGACCATCGCCTACTCGAAGCAACTGCCGCTCGACATCGCCCTGTTCCACATCGCCGCGCCCTATCCCGGCACGCCCTTCTTCTATGAGGTTGTCGAGAACAACTGGTTCCGCCCCGGCGTCAAATGGGAAGAGGTCGATATGGACCAGTCGACCGTGCTGGATTACGGCGACCTGACCGCCGAACGGCTCGAATACTGGCAAAAGCGCGCTACCTGGGAATGGTCTGTGCGGCCTGGGCCGATCTGGACCTTCGTCAAGGGGCTGAATAGCTGGGAGGGCTTCAAGAGCGCGGTCAATATCGGTTGGCAGATGCTCCGTTTCTCGCGCACCTAAGCGGTCGCCACACAACGTAGGCCGGCCTATGTCGCATTCTACGCAGATTAGCCGTTGGCCGAGGGCGCGCGCTAGAAGGGCCGCCCGCATGGCCGCGCTTATCGCGGGCGTAGTCGCCTGCGCATCTGTGCTGTTCGTCGCCACAGCGGGGATCGGGGTATTGGCGGCCTATGACCGTGGCGCCGCGCTCGTACGTTTCGCACTACTTGCCGCCGGTTTCCTGTTGTTCGTGCCGCTCTCCTGGCTCGGCGCAGGCGGCCCAGGCCGGACGGTGGCGGGCGTGTTGTCGTTGGGCTCACTGGCTGCGGCTGCCGCGCTTTCCGCCTATTTCCTGCTGACCTACGACCTGGATGCGGCAGAGACGCACTTTTCGGCCGTGAGCGCTCTGGCTGAGCCGTTGTTAGCGCTGCGCCCATCCGTTACCCTGACCGACACGGTCAACCCCAATGTGGCCGGCGGCGCGCTCATCATCCTCCTCTTGACCGGAACCGGCGGCCTATTATGGCTGCTGCGCCGCCGGTCTATCTTCCTCAAGATCGTCCTCCTGCTGCTTCTGCTGCCGGCGCTGCTCTTTGCCGGGCTGACGCTGGTCATCACGGAGTCGCGCGGCGCGTGGGCGGCGGGCGTCGCCGGCGCGGCGACGTTGGCGATCGCCCTGTGGCGCAGCGGCTCGTCGCATCATCGAAGCGTGCGGCTAGCCGCAGACGCGGCCGCGCTCCTCGGCGCGCTGGTGTTGGCCGCGGCCATCGCATTCGTGCTGGCGGCCCCGGCGCAGGCGGGCGGCATCCTCACGCACCTGGGCGGCTCGACCGCACTGGGACGCGCCCAACTCTGGCCGGACGGCAGAGCCATCGCCGCCGACTATCGTTTCACCGGCAGCGGGCTGGGCAGCACGATGATGGTCTACTCCACCTACTACCTGTTGTTGCACGTCGGGCACACCAGCCACATGCACAACCTCTATCTGGAGATCGCGGTGCAGCAGGGCGTGCCGGGGCTGATCGCGTTTCTGTGCCTGGCCGCGGGTACGGCTGCGCTGCCGGCGATCACCCTGGCGGAAGGGACGCCGGGCCGGCGACGACTGGCGGCGGGCGCGCTGGCCGCGATCGTGGCGCTGCTGGTACACGGCCTGATAGATGCCGGGCTGTATGCGAGCCGGCTGGCCCCGCTGCTGGCGCTGCCGCTGGCAATCGCCTGGCCGATACGCCCGCGCCGCCGCACAGATGACCGCGTGGCCTGGGGATCGCTGTCGTTCTTGGGCGCGGTCCTCCCCATAGCCCTCACCGCGCTGGTCTTTGTGTGGCCGGGAAACCGCGCGGCTTTCCAGGCCAACTTGGGCGCGGTAGAGCAGACCGTCGCCGAGCTGTCGGTCTACGAATGGCCCGCCTGGCCGCTGCAGGACGATCTACGCCGCACCGGCGGAGTTGACCTGGCGGCTGCAGAAGCGCGCTACACCGCCGCACTGCTCTTGGACCCCGGCAACGTCACGGCGCACCAACGGCTCGGCCAGATCGCCTTGGCGCGCGGGGACCTGGACGCGGCGGAGCATCACCTGGCCGCGGCCTATGCAGCCGCGCCCGACCGCCGCCCCGTGCGCCAGTTGCTCGGAGAGATCTACGCCCTGCAGGGCGAGCCGGAACGCGCCGTGCAGTTGTGGCAGGGGCTAGACCTGCGCTCCGGTCAGCTTCCGGCGCGCGAGTTCTGGTACGGCCATGTCGAACAGCCGGAGCATCTGGAAAGGTTGCGCGCGGCGATCGCGGCGTGGCGAACCCAGCAATAGCCGCAAAATGAGTAATCAGCTAGCCACGAATCACACGAATTTTGCGAAAAGGAAGTAATTCGTACCATTCGTGCAATTCGTGGCAAGGAAACCCAGGCGATTCACTGCGAACCGCGCCCGGAGAAAGCATAGCCACGAATCTACAGCGTCGCACCGGCGCGCCTTCAGCCAAGCGCCTCCTGATACAAACGCAGCAGCGTCTGCTTTTTCTCAGCGGCGTGGAAGCAGGCGTATTGGTTCTCGTGCATCAGGCGCGTCGCCAACGCCATCGCCTCCGCTTCGCTCATCAAGCCCTCATCCACCTCTGCTTGAAGCGTGCGCGTCAGCCAATGGCGCGCTTGATGCGCGTAGGCGACGGATGCCGCCGGCCAACCGGTATCGCCCCCGAAGACAAAGAGCTTGTTGGCGGGCGCGGCGTGAATGAAGCGCCGCACAAAGAGCGCCGTGCTGTAAGGATCGACGCTCCACGCCCAACACAAATCGGCATAGACGTTGGGATAGTGCTTGGCGAGCGCCACTAGCTCGGCGCTGTACGGGTAGGCGGTATGCATCAGCACAAAGCGGGCCTGCGGATAGCGCGTCAGGAGCGGTGACAAATGACCCGCCGGAATCCGATCCACAGGCATATTCCCGTGCCCTGCGTAGTATCCCGTGTGGATTTTGAACGGCAGATCATATTCGATGCAAAGCTCAACCCCACGCGCCCAACACCAATCACCCAGGACAAGGCGATCATGTAAGGCCCGCTCTGCGAGATCCGCTTCGGCGAAGGCCTGCGGATTCCGCAAGTAGTTTGCCAACGCCCTTTCCGCCTCGCCATCCTCGCGCTCGCGCCATTGCAGCGTGCGCTCGTAGGCGTGTTGGGATTTCACGGCAATGGCCGCGGTTGCATTCAACTCGAAAGTCTTCTGCATCGCCTCTTTGAGCGTCGCCAAATCCTTGACCTCGACGCCGGTTTCCTGCGCCAGCGGCTCTAGGTCCGGCGTGCCGTTACAGAAGTTGGCCCACGAGATGTCATAGAAGAAGAAGTCCGGCCCGGATGCGTCAGGCAGACACGGGCGCACAAAATCATCGGTCTGCACATGGTCAAGCCGCGCCACATCGCGCAACAGCCGCAGCCGTTCGCCAGGTTGCCGCAAGCGTTCGTGCTTGGCCT
>Ga0334890_1001190_pt1 | contig 37004 bp, 30 predicted proteins | sample GraSluR1_MG_3_FD_207220 | JGI IMG/M metagenome (GOLD analysis project Ga0334890, IMG submission 207220) | Sludge microbial communities from methane-producing bioreactor in Wageningen University, Netherlands - Granular Sludge_31_08-R1 | ecosystem: Engineered > Bioreactor > Anaerobic >... | reverse complement strand
TATTTAGTAACTCCTGAACTTAATATGTCTTCAATAAGATTAACTTTTGAAGATGATATAATGTATGTTCCAACATATTATTATGTATATGCTTTAGATATAAGCAAACAACCTGAACATGGTCTTAAATCCATTAATTATGATGAAGTTTATTTGTGGAGAGCTTCTAGCATTTCAATTGCACAAGTTAAAGGACCTTTACATCTTGATCATTCACAACCACTTATAGTGGGTGATTATGTATACTTAAATTCAGGAACTGGAGGTTCCTATACATACAAGTTAGATAAAAAGACAGGAGAACTGATATGGGAAAAGAGAGGTTCAGATCAAACAGGAATGATTTATTTTAATGGCAAAGTGATTGGCGGGAGTTATCAAAGTTATGAAGCAAAGCCATCTCATAAAGGTTTAAGAGCTTTAGATGCACATACAGGTGAAGAAATATGGAGATCAGATTTTAGAGCTTCACCTGGCGGTATGCCTGTATTATATAATGGAAAGATATATTCTGCTTCTGAAGGAATATGGTATTGTGTAGATGCTCAAACCGGAAAAAGTTTATGGTCATTAACAGGTTCTGGTTACAGCAGAAGTAAAACAACCGCAGTAAACGAAAAAGATGATATATTATACTTTACATTTGGTGGATTAAACAAAGTTATTGCTATTAAAGCCGAATAATATTTTCCTTATTGGAGGAAAGAGAAATGAAAAAAATAATATTAATACTTCTTATACTAATAATAATATTACTAACAAGTTGTACATTATTTGAAAAAGAAAAGATATATGAACCTGAAATAATTTGGGAATACGTATTAGAACAATCTATGTTTCAAACATCTCCTTCATATTATGACGGAAAAGTTTATGTTTTAACTGGAAAACAGTTTATAACTTTAGATGCTCTTACAGGCGAAGAATTATGGTCATTACAATATTCTACAAGTGATTCAGGATTGTTATCTAGTATGTATCCTGAAATAGATGAAGAAAGAAATACAGCATACTTTTCTGCAGAGTCAAGGTTGTATGCTGTTGATTTAGAAAATGAAGAATTTAAATATATTACTGATTTAAACCCTTTAATAATTACAAGAGGAAACTCATTAATATTTAGAGACGGTTATTCATGGGAAAACGCAATTACATTATACAAAGATGAATTATATTTACCAAGAGATTTTTCAGGAACAGTAGTTGTTTGTGACCCCGAAACGGGAGAAGTTAAAAGATTTTATGATTTAAGCGAAATAGGTGGCAGTACTGCATATTTAGTAACTCCTGAACTTAATATGTCTTCAATAAGATTAACTTTTGAAGATGATATAATGTATGTTCCAACATATTATTATGTATATGCTTTAGATATAAGCAAACAACCTGAACATGGCCTTAAATCCATTAATTATGATGAAGTTTATTTGTGGAGAGTCTCTCGAGAATCTATGTTAAATATTAAAGGACCTTTACATCTTGATCATTCACAACCACTTATAGTGGGTGATTATGTATACTTAAATTCAGGAACTGGTGGAGGACGTACATATAAGTTAGATAAAAGGACAGGAGAATTGATATGGGAAAAGAGAGGTTCAGATCAAACAGGAATGATTTATTTTAATGGCAAAGTGATTGGTGGGAGTTATCAAAGTTATGAAGCAAAGCCATCTCATAAAGGTTTAAGAGCTTTAGATGCACATACAGGTGAAGAAATATGGAGATCAGATTTTAGAGCTTCATCTGGTGGTATGCCTGTATTATATAATGGAAAGATATATTCTGCTTCTGAAGGAATATGGTATTGTGTAGATGCTCAAACCGGAAAAAGTTTATGGTCATTAACAGGTTCTGGTTACAGCAGAAGCAAAACAACCGCAGTAAACGAAAAAGATGATATATTATACTTTACATTTGGTGGATTAAACAAAGTTATTGCTATTAAAGCCGAATAATATTTTCCTTATTGGAGGAAAGAAGAAATGAAAAAAATAATATTAATACTTCTTATACTAATAATATTACTACTAACAAGTTGTACATTATTTGAAAAAGAATTGGCATATGACCCTGAAATATTGGATAATGGATATGAAAATTTAGATTTTTCATGTTATTTTACTATTGGTTATTATGATTATGAAAATGTTTTGAAAAACATTGAGAACATTAATTATGAAATACTTAAAAATATTCCTGTTCTTAATATGTGCAGTATAAAAATATATGGAAATGTTTATGAAGAAAGAAATAAATTAAAAAATTTAACTAATATACGGTTTATAGAACCTTTTCTTGAAAGAAAACTAATTTATTCAAAAGATACTGTAACAAGAAATTTAGATTATTATCAATATGCTCTTGATCTTATAGATGCAGATAATATATGGAAATATAATTCAGGAAATGATGTTATTATAGCAGTTATAGATACTGGAATAGATGGAACACATCCTGATTTATTTAATTCTTTTGTTGATGGATATGACCCCGGAGATCCTATGTTTCCTTCAAAAATAATAAAAGCCGGTTCAAACTATCAAAGTGATTCAACAACTTCAGATGATCACGGAACTCATGTTGCTGGAATAATCAATTCAAATGGTATTATAAAAGGTCTTGCATATAATGCAAAGGTAATGAATATACTTGCATTTAGAGCTTTTTTTACTGGTGGTTATTATTATGTGGGTGATGTATATGTTGCCGATGGTATAGTATATGCTGTAGAAAATGGTGCTGATATTTTAAATATTTCTTGGGGTGGTGAAGGATATTCTCAAGTATTGAAAGAAGCTATTGATTATGCTTTAGAAAGAAATGTGATTGTTGTTGCCGCTTCTGGAAATAATAACACTAATATGAAGATTTATCCTGCATCATACCCTGGGGTTATAGGGGTTGCTTCGGTAAATCCTCAAGGAAGATTATCTTCTTTTTCAAATTTTGGTATCAACTCAGATGTTAGTGCTCCTGGTTCAAATATTATTTCTACAATACCTGTAAGTTCTTCTAGTATGTCTTATTCCAGATGGAGCGGAACTTCAATGGCAACACCTTATGTTTCAGCGTTAGCTGCTATTTTAAAATCAAATTTTAAAGATGCTACAAATAATCAGATAATGAAAATGATTATAGATAAAAGTATATATGTTGAAGAGGATAATATAAAATTAATACATTCAAGTATTTTTGAACATGAACCGTATAGTTATCCTGAAAAAACAGAGCTTATAGTTATAACAGAACCTCATCAAGTAGTTCATCTAAATGGAAAAAAGTATTATTCGGTAAAATCAAATGATGAAGGAAAGGCATATTTCAAATGTATCGAAGAAGGGGTATATAAAATTATTTCATCAGAAATAATAAAAATGGTTAATGTGAAGGGTGTTATTGAAATTAATTTAAAAGAAAGGATATTTTAATGAAAAAAATAATATTAATAATTTTAGTAACAATTATCTTGATGTTTAATTCGTGTATATTATTCAACATTAATCAAAATTATGATTTAACAGTAATTGCTCTTTCTTCAAGAGCTGGATCATATATTGAAGATGTTGAAATTGAAGTGTTTTATAATGGGAATAAAATAACAAAAACTTCAAAAAATGGTAAAGCTGGTTTTAATTTTGATTTTGAAAATGATTATATAAATGTTGATATAAAAATGACTAAAGAAGGGCACAGTTATAATAAGGTAAAAAATTTAATAGTGTATAAAAATAAAAACAACATTTATGAAGGAATAATGCACAACTCGCAGATTATACATACTCCTGATGAAAGCTTTCCACAAATAATTTTAAATTTAGAAGAAAATATAAATGAATACAGTTTGGTTTTACCAGATACTCAAATAAATTATGAATTATTTGTAGATATAAATAACACTCAATTTAATACAAAGATTATATATGTTAAATTTGGAAAATTATCTCCTGGAGCGGCATTTTTTGATGAGGATAGAGATTTTTTTGAAAATTCAAATTATGCTACTGGAAATATTAATACTGGAATATATGAGGGAATAGTTCCACTTCATGTTGTAGTGTATGATGAAAATAATTCAAGAGTACATTATATGTATCATCTCAATGTTTCAGATAAGCCTATTATATCTAATATAAGAGCGGTAACAAGAAAAAAAGAATTATCATTTTATAGTGTGCAAGAAAGACCCCAAAATATGAATATATGGGTTGAAATTGAATGGGAAAATAAGCTTGATGTAGATGGTTTTGCAATTTATAGGTCTTTTGATGGTGAAAGGTATGTTGAAATCGAAAGAGTAACACAGCCTTTTTTTAAAGATTCTTCTTCATTATTATTGCCAGGTAAAGAAGTGTTTTATAAAATAGGAAATATTAATGGAAATAAAATAATAAATTTTTCAAATGTAAAAAGTGTGATTCCTTTAAATACTTTTGAAATAATTCATGGAGTATATGATGGAAAACTAAAAAGTGATTATATAACAACTGATGTAAATAGTAAACCTTGGTTTTTTTTCAAGCCAGTAGGAAAAATAGGGGCTGATAATGTAACTTACAAATATATTCCCCTTTTGAAAGATTCTATAACAAATGATGGGTATAAGTTGATACCTGTATTTAAATCGGGGTTTATGTATTCAAGGGTAGCTTATACGTTGTTTGTTGAAAAAGATGGAAAAAATGTTGTTTCAATTTATGATTATTCATCAAAAACAGGGTACGGATATAAAGATATGAAATCAGGTGATATATTATCAACTCCATATGAACTTGAAAAAGGAAATTCCTATGAATATGGGTTTGCTGCTATATGGGCTGAATCGGAAAATGCTATTTCAATTTATTGTGATGAATATGAAATTGTTGACCCTTTTGGAAATTTATATTTTAATGATTTTAAAATTTTTGTTGTTATGTGATGTTTTTTTATTTGGAAAATGTAAAAAAGATTCTTTTATTTCTTTTTAATTCCAAAGGCAATCCAACGTCCATCAATATCTTCAACTACAAATTCAAAGTTTTCATAATCAGTTATATTTAATTGTTTAACTATTTTTGCTCCAGATTTTTTAAACTCATTATATAAATTTTCTTGTTGATTGGTTATAAAATAAGCGTCGTAGCCATATCCATATAATTCTCTATTTGGATATATTTTTTCTGTTTTTGATTTTGTTAGAATTATTTCTGTATCATCTCTGTATAAACAAATATGTGGTTCTTGGCTTTCTAAATATTTTACTGCTTTGAACCCCATAATTTTTTCATAAAAATCTGATGTTTTTAGTATGTCTTTTGCTGGAAATATACTGTGAGATTGTAATAATTTTTTTTCTGTTTCTTTTTCCTTATTTTCTAAATGTCTTGTAAAGCCTTCTTTAATTGCTTTGATAGCTGCATATTTATCATACCAGCCGCCAATTTCAACTTTTTTATGTTCTAAATTTTTATATATAGAGAAAAAATGTTCTATTTCTTTTAAAAGATGAGATGGAACTTGATCTAAATCTTTTATATAATTCCATAAAGGATCTTTTTTTGGTACGCATAAAATTTTTTCATCACAACCTTTTTCATCTTCCATTAAAAAGATTCCTACAGGAACTGCTTCAATTATACATCCCGGAAATGTATTTTCAGCAACTAAAACCAAGGCATCTACTGGGTCTCCGTCTAAAGATAAGGTGTCTGGAATGAATCCGTAATCTGTCGGATAATGTACCGAAGAAAATAGCATTCTATCAAATCTTAGTTGTTTTGTTTTTTTATCATATTCATATTTGTTTCTACTGCCTTTTGGAATTTCGATAAAGACATCTACTGTCATTATAAATCACCTCGTATTTTTTAGTTAATTATTTTGATTCTATGAATTTTTTTGTGGGTCAGTTGGAAAGCAGACAGTTGGTCAGGAAAAACGCTAAAATACCCATTTGTGCTTAATTCCCCTCTTGAGGGGTGGCAACCGAAGGTTGACGGGGTGGACAGGTTTTGTGTCACTTGCCACTTTTCACTATTTAAACGCTTAACCATTTAAACAATTAAACATTATTTATTTTTCCTTATCAACTATAAATATAAATTATTTTTGTCATACTATTTTACAGAGAACCATTATTTTAATATTTATAAGCAATAAGGTTTTCACCTAAATTTTTAAATAAATCAAATTTTATAGTATAATATTTATTATACTATAAATTGGAGGGAAATTATATGGAAAATGACGAAAAGAAAAAAGAAGATCAGCTTTACAATGATGCCAAGAAAAGAGTTACAGATTTAAAAGATTTTTATACACATTTTTTAATTTATATTTTTGTTAATGCTTTTCTATTTATTATTAATTTAGTGACTTCACCAAACACTTTATGGTTTTACTGGCCTTTATTAGGTTGGGGTATTGGTGTAATTGCTCACGCAATAAGTGTTTTTGGAGTTTTTGGTTTTATGGATAAATCGTGGGAGGAAAAGAAAATAAAAGAATATATTGATAAAAATAAAAAATAAAGGGCTTTTTAAAGCTCTTTATTTATTCAAAATATTGATTCGCAAGTGGTATTATATTTATTACCGGAACTTCATAAGGATGTACTTTTTTTATGTTTTTTATTGCTTCTTTCACATATTTTTTAGGACATGTGACTTCAACTTTTAATTCTTTTGAAGTTTTTAATACTCCTATTTCTCCGTCAAATGGATTTGCTCCTTCAAGAGGCCTCCAGCTTCCGCTGACTTCACTATAACTAAGACATGAGTCATAATTACCGTGTTTTCCAGCGTTTGATTTTACGAGCACTTCTCTTAATTCTTCAAGATATTCTTTTGGAATAAATATTTCTATCTTATAATTTTCGTCAGTCATTTTTTTCTCCTTTATTTATTAAGTTGGTCAGAAAAATCGTATAACGTTTAAAGGTTTAAAAGTAGAAAGCAGAAAAGAAAGATGTTTTTAAAATAAATTTATGTTTTTTATAATGTCTTGACAGTAAATTATGATGAAATAAAGTAGCGAACAATTGAGAATTTTCGTATAAAAAACAATTGAGGGAGGTGATAAAATGCGTTAAGAAAATAGCATGTCTGAGCGTAGCGAGTTTGCTATTTTTAGCATTTTTTCTCAGAGCGAAATTTGTTTTTTAGAAAATTTGAACTCTTGTGAGCGTTTATTTTGTCATTATTTACTACTTCATTATTATAATAGTTCGAGTTTAAGGCTTTTCCTAAAATTATCTGTAAAATATTTATGTTGTCTTGTGTGCTGTAACGCCGTGCAGAATTCGGCGTGGCTGTTACACTACATTAAAAAGCTTAATTCTTTAAAAAACAAGGCAATGCTTTAATGCTATTCCCTTCCAACTTTCCAACTGATCAAACTGCTTTTAAACATTTTTCATACATATTTTTGAAAATAGGTTTAAAAATAGTATTTTAGGGGTTTCTCCCACTTTAATTTTTCTATCAATTTGTTCGATTTCTATTAGTATTTCCTGTACTTCTTCTTTTTCATATAGTCTGTCATGATTTACTTTTTTTATAGAATCATTTTTAAAACTAACTCCTAAAAATCCTCTTACTCTTGTTGAAGATACTTTTATTTTTCCACTTATTGATTTTACTGTATTCCAATTTGCTTTTGCTTCTTTTTGAGAAAATGTTATAACTTTATATAAATCAAGATAATAATTAAACATATAACTTGTGATTCCAATGTAATTAAAATCTTTTTCAGCAGTCAATGTGTTGAAAAGTTCAAGTGTGTCTTTATGATTTTTTGTAGATATATAATAACAAAGATCTTCTAATTCAGGTTTTTCTATATGAAGTGAAATTTCAACAACATCATTATAGGTTACTTTCCCGTCACAATAAATAGATAGTTTCTGAAGCTCTTGATATATATATTTGTCATTTTTCCCTAATATTTTTAATAAGTATGAGGGAACATCTTTTTCTAATTTTATATTTATTGTATCGGCTATTTCAATTATATAATTTTCCCATTTTTCTTCTTCCCACGGTTTTGGTAATTCAAATATTTTTTTTTCATCAAATTTTATTTTTTTTAATTCTTTTGATTCTTTTTCGCTTATAATTATCAAGTTTATTATATGGGTGTAGTCTTCTTCAAAATATTTTAATAACATATTTTTTTGTTTTATGTTTATTGATGAAAAGTCTTTAACAACAACATTTTTTTCGCTAAAAAACATTCCTGTCATTTCAAAGGTATTTTGTAATTTTTCTTCGGATATGTTTTCTTTTGAAATATATATTGTTTCTATATTTTCGCTTGTGTATTGATTTAAATTTAATTCTATTTTTAATTTTGAGTCGCCTGTAATTAAAATTTTTTTCATTATAACTCCTCCTGTTTTAGAAGAATAGCTGAATATATTCAATTTGCGAAAGGTTTGTTCCAGATTTTGGCATTTGATCTTTTACAGAATCTCCATTTCCGGAAAAAACTATTTTTTCACTATTTATTCCTAGATTTAGTAAAATATTATATGCTTCAATTGTTGATTTGTTTTGTAAATTGGGCATATATTCATAAAAAAGTATTTCTTTTTGCTCACTATATGTATTTTCAGATTTGTGATAATCATAAAACAATTTTGTTATTATCGGTGCTGCTACTTCTCCACCGTAATATTCACCTTTTGGATTGTCTACTATTATTAAAAAAGTATAAATTGGGTTTGTTGCTGGATAATATCCTGTAAAAAGAGAATAATAGTTTTCTTTAGTATATCCTATTCCTGGCAACGCTTTTTCAGCTGTTCCGGTTTTCCCGCCTACTCTTATTCCATCAATATGTGCTCCTCGTGCAGTTCCGCTTATTGTTATATAGCTCATCCATTCTCTCAGTATTTCTGATGTTCTTGTTGAATATAGTTGATATGTTTCTATTTCGGCATCATTTAATAAAGTTGGTTTTACATAAGTTCCGTCATTTATTACTGCATTAAATGACGATAAAAGTTGTATTGGCGTAACGCCTATTCCCTGCCCTATAGCAAATTGATACGGTGTTATAGGATACCAATCTCTTGGATTAGGTAGTATTCCTCTTATTTCTCCTTCAAATTCTATGTTAGTCTTTTCTCCAAAACCCATTTTTACTAGATTCGTATATAACCATTCGGTTGAGTATTCTTCCATCATTCTTTGAATTGTTTGTATCATTATTACATTTGATGAGTGTATCAACGCGTTTTTTAGATTTGTTTCACCAAAATATCTGTTTTCTATCTCTGAAACTGTAAAGTTTATATTGTCTAATGGTTTTATCGTTTGTGGCGGGTTAAATATTTCTTCGAAATGGACTATGTTTTGATCTAAGGCTAAAGCATATAACATAGGTTTCAATGTTGAGCCTGGTTCTATATAACCCATATAAGCCATATTCCATGGGTATGTTGTTACTGATGCTCTTATTTTTCCTGTTTTTGTGTTCATTATTATTCCTATTGCACCTTCTGCTTCTCTTTCTTTAACTATTTTTTCTAATTCTTCTTCTAACATGCTTTGCAATTTTAAATCTAAAGAAATCTCTATTCTTTCTTCGTTTTCAAGCATTCTTTTATTCTTTAAATATGTTTCTATTCCAAATTGTGTGTTATCAACTTTTCCTATTATTTGATAGATATTTAAAAATTCATTATAGATTCTTTCATTAATAGTTGTTATTGAAGCAAAAGTGGCTAATGTTCCTAAATCTTCTAATGCTTCGCCGTAAGTTTCATATCTTCCCCATTTTAAGAATGTTCTGTTTTCTATTTGTTCATCAGAATATCTGCTATTCAATATGTATTTATATGTGTTATAAAAATTTCTTCTTTTCAGAAATTCTATGTCTATCCATGCTTCGTATTCTTCTTTGTTATAAACAATAAATTGACCCTTGCTATCAACAAGGGTCGCATATTTTTTTTCATTATTTTTTTGAATTTCTTCTTTTTCAATATTTTTAATTTCAGGATTTAATACAATACCTATTAAAATAAGAAAAAAATATAAAAACAATAAACCTGCTTTTATACAAGTAAATTTTTTTTTCATTATTTTCATCTTCTTTTTAATTTATTTTCTATCCATATGCATCATAATTTCGTAATAATTTTCTATTTTTTGATCAACTATTTGAATTTTTTCGTTCATATTCCTTATTTGGGAAGAGTTTTTATTTATTTCATGCTTTAATACTTCTGCATCTTTTCCAAAATTTAGAAAAAAAGCTATCCAAATAGATACCAATATAGCTGCTATGGATATCATACCGATAATGACTAAAAAATCGGCAGAAATTTTAACTTTTGACTGTTCTTTATGTAATTGTTTAAAAGTTGTCCTGTCAGCCATAAAATCCCCCCAAATTTTAAAGCTAAAAAAGTTTATCCTATAAATTCAGCCACTCTCAATTTTGTACTTCTGCTTCTTGGATTTGTTGAAACTTCTTCTTTTGATGGAACTAATGGTTTTTTTGTAATAATTTTTAATTTTTCGCTATTTTTAAAATGTTCTTTAATAATCTTGTCTTCAAGCGAATGAAAACTCATTACAACTATTCTTCCACCAGGGTTAAGAAATTTTTCAAATTTTTTAAGTGCTGTCTTTATATTTTTAAACTCTTGATTAACTTCAATTCTTAATGCTTGGTAAGTTTTTGTCGCAAAATGTCTGTTTCTTCTTCTAATTTCTTCGTTTGGAAGTGCTTTTCTTACCGCTTCGTTCAATTCAAATGTTGAGTTTATTGGCCTTGAATTTACTATATTTCTCGCTATTCTTCTTGCAAATTTATATTCCTGTCCATATTCAAATATTATATTTGCAATATCTTCTTCTTGGTATTGATTGCATATCATTGATGCATTTAAATAATTTTCTGTATCCATTCTCATGTCTAATGGTTCATCATTCATAAAAGTGAATCCTCTTCCTTCACCTTTAAGTTGATATGTTGAAACTCCCAAATCCATTAAAAAACCGTCTACTTTATTTAAAGACATTCCGTTTATTACTAAATCAATTTCTTGATATGGTGCTTTAAAAAATTCTATTTTGCAATTTCTTGATTTCAATCTTTCTTCTGCTATTTCTAAAACTTCATAATCAACATCTACAGCAATTACTCTTGCTTGACCTTCACAGTAATCATAAATAGAGGAAGAATGTCCGCCTTCTCCAGCAGTACAATCTATATATACTCCATCTTTTTTAGTTACAAGAAATTCATTTACTTCGTTTAACATTATACTCTTATGGTAATCATCATACCTTCTCAAAAATTATACACCTTCCAATCAAAAAAGTCAAATTACAAAATATGTTTTAAACACACAATTAATATATCAAATTATATAGAGAAATCTGCAAAATACAATAATTCACTTTCTATAAATTTTTCTATTTCTCCGTCTAATACTCCTTCAGAGTCCGAAGTTTCACAATCAGTTCTGTGATCTTTTATCATTTGATACGGATATAAGACATAAGATCTTATTTGGTTTCCCCACGAATTGCTTTTTACATCTCCAACAAGTTTCATTTTTTCTTCTTGTTTTTTTCTCATTTCTATTTCATATAATCTTGCTTTTAATAATTTAAGTGCTGTTTCTTTATTTTGATGCTGTGATCTTTGGTTTTGACAAGCTACTACAATACCTGTAGGTAAATGCGTTATTCTTACTGCCGAATCAGTTTTATTAACATGTTGCCCTCCTGCTCCTCCTGCTCTGTAAGTATCCATTTTTAGATCTTCTGGTCTTATTTCGATTTCTATATCTTCTTCTATCTCTGGTATGACGTTTACCGATGAAAAAGAGGTGTGTCTTCTTGAGTTAGAATCAAAAGGCGAAATTCTTACTAATCTGTGAACTCCCGATTCATATTTTAATTTTCCATAAGCATAAAGTCCTGATACTTTAATTGTAACACTTTTAACTCCGGCTTCATCTCCATCTAAATATTCTATTGTTTCAACTTTCATTTTGTTTTTCTCCGCCCATCTTAAGTACATTCTTAAGAGAATGCTTGCCCAGTCTTGTGATTCAGTTCCTCCTGCTCCTGGATGTATTGAAATAAAGGCATCTGAATTATCATATTTTCCTGAAAGAAGTAATTGAAGCTCAAATGAATTTACCATTTTTTCTATTTCAATTACTGTTTCTTTGATATGGTTTATCATAGTTTCATCTTCTTCTGCAAGTTCTATAGCAGCTTCAATATCTTCAAAAAGACTTTGAAGTTTCGAAAATTGTTCTATTTTTTCTTTTATAGCTTGGTTTTCTTTTCCAACTTTTTGTGCGTTTTCCTGATCATTCCAAAAATCTGGAGATGTCATAATTATTTCAAGTTCTTTTGTCCTTACTTTCAGTTTCTCTATATCGACAAGGTTTTTCAAATCTTTAAATTTAGTTTCCAAAGATTCAATTTTAATTTTCAGTTCATAATCCAACATTTTAATTCCTCCATAAATTTATTATATTATATATATATTCTATCATAATTTTTTGGTTAAATTACTTTAGAAAAATTATTGTAGTAAATTAGAATAAAAAGTTTTTTACTATAATTTGCGGTTTAATTGGTTAAACTTTTAAATAGTGAAAAGCTTAAAGTTGGTCAGCAGACAGTTGGTCAGGAAAAACAAAAAACGTATAATTGTTTAATTGTTTAAAATGATACTTTTGAGAGTTTTTTATTATAATGCTTTGATGGTAAATATGGATGAAATAAAGTAGCGAGCAATTGAGAATTTTCGTCAAAAAAACAATTGAGCGAATCAAAAAATGCGTAAGAAAATAGCATGTTTGAGCGTAGCGAGTTTGCTATTTTCCGCATATTTTGACCGAGCGAAATTTGTTTTTTAGAAAATTTGATCTTGTGAGCGATTTATTTTATCCAATATTTACCCCTTCATTTTTATAAGCATTGCTTTCAAAACTTTCCCTTTCCAACTGATCCACAAAAAAATTCATAGAATCAATTATAATTAATTCAGAAAATTGAGGCGATCAAATGTGATCGCCTTTAAAATTTTATTTTTTTATTTTAAATCTTTTTTTGGGTTTATTCACATTTTTATTCTTATCTTGTTTTCTATTTTGTTCTGATAATTCTCCGTGAAGGAAATTTAGTTTGGCTGTACTTCTTTTTGCTTCCTGTTCTTCTTTGTTGGGGTCAACTTTTGTAATTCGCATCAAAAAATTAGTTATTTCATCATATACGCTGTCTACTAAAGCATTAAAAAGATGAAATGCTTCTCTTTTAAATTCTATTACAGGATCTTTCTGCCCATATGCTCTTAATCCTACAGATTCTTTTAAAGCTTCTATAGCTTCCAAATGGGCTCTCCATTTATCATCTATTATTCTTAGCATAACAAATTTTGAAATTTTTTTAAATCCTTCTCCAAATTCTTCTTTTTTTGATTTGTATTTTTCTACAAATAATTTCATTAATTCTTCTTTTGCCTCTTCCATTTTTTCAGAATTAAATTCTTTATTAATTGTATATTCTTGAAGTTTTTTCTTAATATATTCTTTATCTACTTTTTCTTCGTTTTTATCCCAAGATGATTCAACTATTCTCTCTACAACATCTTCAAATATTTCTTCAACGTGTTCATCATATTCTGTTGACTCTAAAAGCCAGTTTCTGTGGTTATATATAGATGTTCTTTGGTCATCCATTACTGAATCCATTTGATATAGCCTTTTTCTTATAGAAAAATGCATCCCTTCAACTTTTTTCTGAGCATCGTTAATTATTTTATTTAGAAGTCTGTGCTCTATTGGCTGGCCTTCTTCCATTTTAAATGTTTGCATTATGCTTTTGAGCTTTTCTCCTCCAAACAATCTTACAATATCATCTTCAGTTGATAAAAAGAATCTTGATTCTCCTTTATCTCCTTGTCTTCCAGATCTTCCTACAAGCTGATTGTCTATTCTTCTACTTTCATGTCTTTCTGTACCAAGAACACATAAGCCTCCTAGTTCTCTTACTCCTTCACCAAGTTTTATATCTGTTCCCCTACCCGCCATGTTGGTAGCTATTGTAATTGCGTGTTTTTGTCCCGCTTTTTCTACTATTTCTGCTTCTCTTTCATGTTGTTTCGCATTTAAAACTTCATGTTTTATTCCTTGCTTTTTTAAGATACTGCTTATTAACTCACTTGTATTTATTGCAGTCGTACCTACAAGTATTGGCTGGCCTTTTGAGTGTTTCTCTTTTATATCTTTTATTAATGCATCGAATTTTTCTTTTTGAGTTTTGTAGATTAAATCATTTTTATCTGTTCTAGCAATTGGAAGGTTTGTTGGAACTATTAAAACTTCACAGTTATATATTGTTTTAAATTCTTCTTCTTCTGTTTTTGCCGTTCCTGTCATTCCTGCAAGTTTTTTATACATTCTAAAATAATTTTGAAAAGTTACAGTTGCATATGTAACACTTTCTTGTTTTACTTGCACTCCTTCTTTAGCTTCTATTGCCTGATGAAGACCTTCTGAATATCTTCTTCCTTGAAGAAGTCTTCCTGTAAAATCATCTACTATTATGATTTCGCCTTCTTGTACTATATAATCTTTTTCGTTTTTAAAAAATATTCTTGCTTTTAATGCGTTTAAAAGATGAAATAAAAACTTTATATTCGATGGATCGTATAAATTCTCTATATTAAGTAAATTTTCTGCTTTTGCTATTCCTTCTTCGGTTAAAGAAATTGTTTTTTGTTTTTCATCTATTGTATAGTCTTTTTCTTGTTCAAAATTTTTAGATAAACTTGAAAATCTTCTGTAAAGTTCTGATGGCGTATCCGATGGACCTGAAATTATAAGTGGGGTTCTCGCTTCGTCTATCAAAATAGAATCGGCTTCATCGACAATTGTAAAATAATGTTCTTTTTGACATTTATCTTCAATGTCATATACAAGGTTGTCTCTTAAATAATCAAATCCAAATTCATTAGCTGTTCCATATGTTATATTACATCTGTAAGCATTTTTTCTTTCTTCTTTTTCCATTCCCGCTTGTATAAATCCAATTGTTAATCCTAAAAATTCATAGATTTTGCCCATCCATTCAGCATCTCTTTTTGCAAGATAATCATTATGTGTCGCAAGTTGAACATTTTTGCCCGTTAATGCGTTTAAATATATTGGAAATGTTGCTGTAAGTGTTTTTCCTTCTCCTGTTTTCATTTCAGTGATTTTACATTCATGAAGTCCTATAGCTCCTATTAATTGAACGTCATAAGCTCTTTCTCCAAGTACTCTCAGGCCTGTTTCTCTTACTAATGCATACGCTTCAGGTAATATATCATCTAAAGTTTCGCCTTCATTCAATCTTTTTTTTAACTCTTCTGTTTTTAATTTCATTTGTTCGTCTGTTAATTTTTTCGTTTCTTCTTCAAGTTCGTTTATTTTTATTACAATTTTTTGATATTTTTTTATTAATGATTTATTTTTGTCTATTAATCCGAAAAACATTTTTATCTCTCCTTATTATCTAATATTTAATATCATTTTTGTTCCGCCGGTTTTTTGTTCATAAAATTCTACTGTTAATGTAGAAAAAACTGAACTATAATATTTTTTTGCAAAAAATTCTTCAAGATCTATCATAACAACTTTTTTTAGATTTTCTTTTTTATCCATATGCTTGTAATGAACAAGATCTGTCAATCTTGGTGTTTCTGAAAGGTAAATGTTCATACTTCTTGGGGCTATTGTAGATAAAATAAAATTATTAGAAGCGACATATATGTATACATCATCACCATAATTATTATGTGTTAATTTAAAATAATTATAAGTTCCTATTCTTCCGGTTTCTAAATTTCTTTCTTGAGATATTCTTCTTAACTCATTTAAATTGATTGCAGCATAAACATAATAGCTTCTTTCTTTTATTTTTATTAAGTCTTGCGAGGTTATTAATACAAAAGAATCTCTTTCTATTGAATCTGTCAATTCAGTTATAAAAATATCTGATATTTCATCAAAGGGATGAAGGAATCTTCTTATATACTCTAAAAAATTATTTTTTGTTATTCTTTGAAATTCAAGCAAATCTCCAAAATACCTATTTTGAGAAAAATTTTTTATATCAAAAATACTGAAAGTTTCGAACATATTATTAGGTGTTTCAAATATTCCTTTTAATGTTCTGTTTTCTTGAGTTATATAAAAATTCCATTTTTCTTCCTCAAAAAGTCCTTTTACTTGCCCTTTTATAATTTCATTGTCATCAAAATCAAAAGATGGTTCTGATTTTATTTTGTTTAGAAAAATAATGTCGTTTTCTTCTAAAATTTCAAAATTCCTACCTTCTATTTTAAAATTTGTTTCTCCGTTTTTTTCCACACTAAAAATATTTTCGATTAGTTTAAGTAGTATTTCTGTGTTATCATTTTTGATTACTATTTCATCAAATTCTAATATCATTTCTGATAAAAGATTTATATAATTAGGATTTAAAAATTTTTGGTAAGAATGATTTTTATCAGAATAAAATATTATCGGAGAATTCATTAAATCTTTGATATCATTTTGTGAACTTTTTAGTTTATAAGATAAAATTTCAAAAATATAACTATATCCAAGGCCTTCTTTTGATTCTATAAACCTTAAAACAGGAACTTCAAGAATTAGCTGTTCGTATACAGCTTTTAGACTTTTTATTTTTATTGTTGTATCGTAGGATGAACATGTCAAAGTTAAATAAATTAGAAAAAATATCATTAATTTTATTTTTTTCAAAAAAACACCTCATTTATTCATTCAAATAAATATCTATTCTATCTTTTTTTACATCTATAAAATAAAGATTGGTTTCATATTTTTCTTTAAATTGATTAAAAGTTAAATTAAATTCTATATCAAATTTTCTAGGTTGTTTTGATATTCCGCCATTATAATTTATTCTATAAGTTTCGTATTTAAAAGTCGTAACTTCAATATAATTATTAAATAATTGTATATTCATCGGAGATCTTCCAAAATCCGAGTTTATGTGTTTTTTCCCCATAGTAATAAATTGACCACTGCTTGTAAACATATACAATGTATCATCATATTCATGAACAAAAATAATTTCTCCATTAACTTTAAAAGTTCTATCTCTCTTTTCTATATCTCCATAATCAGAATAAAACCTTGAATTAGTTACTATCGGTTCTCCAGCTTGCGGTACCCATATTGAATACGGCACTCCTTTTAAGAAAATTCCGCTTTCTATTTCATATGCATGTATTATTTCGGTGTGTAATGTTTTGTATATATATTTTTTTTCAAGATCTAATATATACTCATTTTCAAAATAATATGTAAGGTCTATTTCAAAAGTTTCTAATTGATTTATAATTTCAAGTTTTGTAGGAGGTATTATTAAAGTTTGAGGCACTAAAACTTCTATACCGTTTAATATAATTTTTTCAGTGCTTCCTTGAATTTTAAGTTCTATAGTTCTATAAGGTATGTTTATTATTCTTTCTCCTATAGGCGGAGTAAAAGTATAAGTATATACTATTCCGTCTTTTTTTAAAGGTAGTGTTATTTCTTTATTCCAAGATAAAAATGCAGATGTTCTATCAATTTCTTCTGTTTTTATAGTAAAATTATTAGGCACTATAAAAATACTTCTTGGATATGTTTCAAAAATTTCTGAAAAAGTTTTATCTAAATTTTCTAAATTCGATTCATAATAACTATTTTTAAATCTTATATGAAAAAAGTTGTCCTCATAGTTTATTCTTAAAATTTCTTCGTCTGGTCCAGGTGGAATCTTCACATCAACATATTTATATAAACTATATGTAATTTCTGTAAAAAAATCCATAGGGCCTTTATAAACAAGTCCTATTTGTTCTATTGAAAATATATTTATAGCAAATGTTAAAATAAAACAGAATAAAAATATAATCCTTCTGCCGGGGCCGAAGCTGGTGCTTTGGATCTGTCTTTTGCTGATAGTATCTCTTGAATTTTTTCTGGTTCCCACGTGTTAGTTCCCACCTTTACTAAAGATCCAACTATATTTCTAACCATTCTTCTTAAAAAAGAATGCCCTTCAACTCTTATTAGAATTAGTTTGTTGCTTAATCTTATTACTCTTATTCTATGTATGTTTCTTATAGGGTTTCTTTCATCTGTTCCTGTTTTAAAACTTGAAAAATCCTGTTCACCTTCAAAGTATTTTGATGCTTTTCTCATTTTTTCTACATCCAGATCATAAGGAAACCACCATGCACGGTTTCTTAAAAATATGTCGGGATCTTTTTTTGTATATATAAAATAATGATAAATTCTTTTTTTTGCTTGAAATCTAGGGCTAAAACTGCTATCAACCTCCCAAACTTTTTTTACATATATGTCATCTGGTAAAATTGCATTCAATGCATCTTTTATATTTTCAATTTTTATATTATCGTTAGGAACTTTAAAAGCTATTATCTGTCCTTGAGCATGCACACCTGTATCTGTTCTTCCTGCACCAAAACTTATAACTTGTTGTTTAAAAATTTTTTTTAATGCATCTTCATATTCTCCTTGAATTGTTCTGACGTTTCTTTGACCTTGATAACCATAAAAATTTGTTCCGTCATATACTACTTCTGTTGCTACCATTCTCAAATATAAAACCTCCACTTCTTATCCATCTTTCTATTTTAAACCTGCTCAACACAACATTTAATTTATTTTTTGAAATAACGATGTTTCTAATATTTTATATACTATTTCAGATTCATGACTTTTTAAAAGATCTATGTTTTTTCCATAAAGCCTTTCATATATCCTTATAACGTATATATTAGCAAATTTTGTAACATATTGTGCTACCATATCTCTTTTAGATAACTCCACATCTTTTATTATATTTTCTAACCAGATATTAAAATTATTTATTACGTCTTTATTTTCAATCAGTTTATTAAAAGAGGTCACAATTTTTTTCAGTCCTATATATTCAGAAATAATTTCTATATAATCCCCGTATAATTCTCTCAAATCATCAGTAATGTGATCTACGTAAATCAATTTAAAATTAACTTTACTTCTTAAATCTGGTTTTAAATATCGTCTTATTCCTGAAATAAAATTATCTTTTTCTTCTACTAAAAAATAACCAACATATCCCACACTATCAAAAGTTGTGGGTGAAAAATTTTTTATTACAATAGAATCGTAACTTTTATGTTCGAACTTATTTGTAGAATAATAATCTCCACTTTGAGAAAATAATATCGCTTTAAATTCCATAATTTCTCCTTTTTATCCTTGAACAATATTTGAAACGGTATCTTCTCCTAAAGAAATCAATGTTTTTGATTCTTCAGAATTTTCACCTTTAACAAGTATATAAAATTTTATTTTCGGTTCTGTTCCAGAACCTCTAACAATAAGTTTTATTTTTCCATATCTCAACTCAATTACATCTGACTTAGGAAGATTATTATGTCCTTTGCTGTAATCAATTGTTTCTATAAGTTTGTTATCACCAATTTTTATTGGTGGTTCTTTTTTTAAATCATCCATTATTTTAATAATTTTTCTGTTGCCCTGAACTCCCTCAAAGGCAAATGACATTAAATACTCTTTATAATATCCATATTTTTTATTTAATTCTTCCAAATATTCTCTTATATTTTTATTTTTATTTTTTAAATCTGAGGCTAAACTCACAATAAGTGCTGCTGCTATTATGGCATCTTTATCTCTCGCATGAGTGTTTGCAAGACATCCATAACTTTCTTCAAAACCAAATATATATTTCTTTTGACTCGATTTTGAATACTTTTCCATCTTTTCACCAATAAATTTAAAACCAGTTAAAGTTTCCTCAACTTCAACTCCATAATCTTTTGCTATTTCATATATCATGTCAGTAGATACTATAGTTTTGATTATTATTCCGTTTCCCGGCAAAGACATATGTTCTTTCATTTTATTTAAAATAAAATTTGAAAGCATTATTCCCATTTCATTTCCGTTGAAGTCTTCATAACCTTTATCTGTTCTTTCAAAAATTCCTATTCTATCAGCATCTGGATCTGTTGCTATAACTAAATCTGCTTTTTTTTCTTCTGCAAGATTTAAAGCTTTCTCAAAAGCTTCCTTATCTTCTGGGTTAGGGCTTTTCACAGTTGAAAAATTAGGGTCAAATTCCATTTGTTCTTTAACAACATAAACTTCAAATCCTAATCTTTTAAGAATCTCTGTAACTGGTTTTAATCCAGTCCCGTGCAAAGAAGAATAGACTATTTTTAAATTGTTTTTTAATAAAGGGTTTAAAGATCTTATATAACTTTCTATTTCGTCAAGGTATTCTTCTATCAACGAATTTTCCACAAAAGATATTTTTTCTGTTTCTTTCGCTTTTTTTACTTCTATTCTTTTTATTCCATCAAAAAAATCAATGTTTTCAAATTCTTTAATTATTAATTTTATTTTTTCTGGAATAGCTTGACTACCGTCTGAAGTATAAATTTTGTAACCATTATATTCAGGTGGATTATGACTGGCAGTTATAACAATTCCACCATCAGCCGCTAATCGTCTTACCGCATAAGAAAGAATTGGAACAGCTGTATTTTCTTTAAATAAATGAACCTGTATATTATTCGCTGCGAATACTTCTGCAGCAACTTCTGCAAATTTTTTTGAAAAGTGTCTATTATCATACGCAATTACAATAGAAGGAAAGTCTTTCTGTTTTTTTAAGTAATTTGAAAAAGCTTGAGAAACTCTCGCCACATTATGAACGTTTATTCTATTAGTTCCTGCACCTATTTTACCTCTCATTCCTCCAGTCCCAAATTCAAGATTCTTATGAAATCTTTCTATTATTTCTTTCTCGTCATCTTTAATTTCTATCAGCTCTTTTTTTATAGACTCATCAGCTTTTTCAGCCCACAAATTAAATTTTTCATAAGATTCTTTTAACATATTTATACCTCCGATCTTTATCATTAATTTTATATATTTTTAATGTTTTATATTATAATTATATCACATCTAATTTTAATAAACTATTAAAAAAATAAATGCTTAAAGTATCTCTTAAAATATCCGATATTATTATGAAGAATTTAAATTTGAAATGAAAGGAGTGAAAAATAATGTCAATGTATGGAAATGGTCTTCAAATGAATGGAATGTATTCTGGTTGGGATACACAATCAATAATAGAAAAATTAATGAAAAATGAAAGTACAAGATTAGAAAAAACTATTGAAAATATTGAAAAAATGCAATGGCAACAAAAAGTGTGGGGGGAAGCTAAAGAAAAATTAAATTCTTTTAGAAATCTTGCGAATGATTTTAGATACATGAAGAATTTTTCTCCTAACACGGCTTCTTCTGCAAATGAATCAATATTATCTGTTTCTGCTGATGCTAATGCTACTGTACAAGATTTTTATGTTAAAGTTGTTCAACAATCTTCTTCAACTTCTTTAACCGCTACTAATGATCTAAAAATTGCTGAAGATATTTATGATGGAAATACTACATTAGGAGAAATTTCTCAAGATAGATCTGCAGGTGTTTTTATTATTGATGGGGATTATGGATTCACTTTAAAAGATAAAAACGGAGATATATTTAATTTAACTATTACCACAGCTTCTGATGATACTATAGATGATCTCATAAGCAAATTAAATGGCACTGGCGATTTCACACTTACTGATGGTGAAGGTAATGCTGTTGCAGATGCTTCTGCAAAGTTATCTGAATTGATAGAATCAGTAAATTACAATGATGGAAAACTAAAAATAATTGGTGGGGAAAATTTATCAAATATCACTATAAATACTGAAGCTAGAGAAACTGATTTAGATGCTCTTTTCAGTATAGGAAAAGCAGAGTTACGATCAATTGAAGGCGAAACAAAAATTGTGATGGAAAGTATAGAAAAAATATTTTCTGAATCATTAAAAAATATTTCTGGTAGTTCTACTTGGGAAAATGAACATATAACTATAAACGGTCAAAAAATATCTATTTCTGAAACAGATACTGTAAATTCTTTAATTGATAAAATTAATTCTAATAAAAATGCTAATGTTTATGCAAGTATAGATAATGATGGCAAATTTCTAATTGAAAATAAAGCTGCCGGACCAGAAGTTTTAGCTGTAACTGGTAGTTTGGAATCTTTAAAAGTTTTAGGTTTAAGAAACGAAGATGATTCTTACAGTTATTCTTTAGATCCGGGAGAAAAAGCTCAAATTCAAATATCTGGAAATGCTTCAACTGTTTTAACAACATTAGAGTCTTGGGATAATACTTTTACTTATAAGGGAGTTTCTATAGAAGCTCTAACTACTTCTTCAGATTTTATAAAAATCGAGGTAAAAAAAGATTCTGATGCTATTCTTGAAAACGTTAAGAATTTTGTAAATGAATATAATGAACTGATGGAATATCTTACAGAAAAATATACTGAAAAAGACTATACAGGAAAAGAAAATCGAGAAGATTTTTCTGATGAAGAAAAAATGCAGGGAGTGATGAGAGGCGATAAAAATTTAAAAAATATAATTGATAAATTAAAAAGCATTGCATATACCCCTGTAAAAAATGCTAACATGGATTATTCAAGTCTTGTAGAAGTAGGAATAACTTCAGGAGATACATACGGAGATTATTCAAGGGCAATGAAAGGTCTCTTATCTGTTGATGAGGATAAATTACTAAAAGTAATAGAAGAAAATCCTAAGGGATTATGGGATTTATTTTCCCTAAATGATACTGCTAATAATAAATTTGGATTTGCTACAAGTTTTAGAAATTATTCTTATGACTTAGTAAAATTTGGTGGTACAATCGGTAAAATAGCTGATCCAAACGGTAGTTTAGCTACTCAAATGCGCAGAGAGACTGATAGCATGGCAAATCAATTAAGACTTTTAGAATCGAAAGAAGCTTCTTATATTAAACAATTTACTGCCATGGAAAAAGCACTTGCTGAAATGAATTCTCAACAAAATTATCTTTATAATGCTTTTTCAAACTAACATAAAAAACACCGGAAATCCGGTGTTTTTTATATAATTTATTATCTTTGTTCATCAACAAATATGCCCGCAATTTCCCACATTTTTGCTACCATATCAAGAATTTCTTCTGGCGGTATTTCTTTTATTACTTCCTCTGTTTTATTATCTATTATTTTTACTTGAACCCTTTTTGTTTTTTCATGAACGTCAAATTCAAAACTTACATCTTTAAGATTCAACTCTTTATTAGATTTTTGAATTGCATCTATTAAATCTTCTGCTCCGCTTCTCAAATGATTTTGATTTTTTTCTTCATAATCTTTATTTACACTTTCATTATTTTTTCTAAATGGTTTTCTCGGAACCTCTTTTACTTTTTCACTCTTTTTTTCATTAGATTCTTTATTATTTTTTATATTTCTTACACTTTCTGACTTTTGCAATTTTGCCGTATTTTCATTCACTCTATTAATATCCATGGTATATTCCCCCTTTCATTTTATAAATTATCGACTAAAATTTGAAAAACTTAATATATCAATGTTATAATATAATAAATAAAATTAAAATTTTTTTTATGAAGGGAGGGCGTTTTCTTTGAAAAAATTAATTGTTTTTATCGCTGAAGGGTTTGAAGAAATAGAAGCTTTAACTGTTGTCGATATTTTGAGAAGAGCTGGTGTTACAGTTACTCTCTGCTCTTTAAAAAATGATTTAGTTAAAGGTGCTCACAATGTTTTAATAAAAACAGATATTATGATTGATAATTTAGTTTTTGAAGACTATGACGCCATATATTTGCCTGGAGGATTGCCTGGTGCGTATAATTTAAGAGACGACAACAGAGTTATTGAAATAATCAAAAATTTTAACGAAAAGAAAAAATTAATATACGCTATTTGTGCTGCTCCTGTTGTTTTATCAAAAGCGGGAATAACAGAAGATAAAGTTATAACTTCTTATCCGGGTTTTGATAAAGAAATAAAATGTAAAAAATATTCAGAAGAAATTTTTGTCAAAGACGGTAACATTACCACTTCAAGAGGCCCTGCAACCGCTATGCCTTTTGCATATGAAATATTAAGACAATTAGGGCTCGAAAAAGAATCTAAAGAATTACGCAAAGGAATGCTTTTTGATAAATAAAAATCGGGCTAAAGCCCGATTTTTATTTTTTATTATGAAGATACAACTTCACTAATTTCTATTTTTTCTTCTTCTGTTAAAAGTTTGTTTATATCTAATATTATAATCATGTGATTATCAATCTTAGCGATTCCACTTATAAATTGAGTATTTCTCATTCCTCCAACAGAAGGTTTTTCTTCTATTTTATCAGGAGATAAAGACATTACTTCTTTTACTTCATCAACCATAACTCCTATTTTTCTATCTTTCATTTTTATAACTATTACTTTTGATAATTCTTTGTTTTCAAAATCAGGAAGTTTAAATTTTCTTCTGAGGTTTATTAAAGGTAAAACTTCTCTTTTTCTAAAATTAATTATTCCTTCGATAAAATCTGCTGTTTGAGGCAAACTTGTTACTTCCTCAAATTCAGCTACCGCATCTATTTTCATTATATCTAAACCATACTTTTCTTTTCCTAATGAAAAAGTTACTATTTTTATCTCAGCCATTTTTTTACCTCCTTTTTTAATTAACTTTTATATTTCTATTATATCATATATTCATTAAATTTTTAAACTTTTTATATCTTTTTTATTAAATCATTTTTTGAATACATTTCTTCTGTTTTAGGCCCATAAGATATATAATCAATTTTTACTCCAGTTTTATCTTCAATAAATATCATATATTTTAAAAAGTTTATATCATAAATATTTTTCCATCCAGGCAAAGTTTCGTAAATTGGTTTTGCATTAAAAAAATCTCTTGAAGAATTTGGAATTTCTTTAACTTCTCCTTCAATCTCGTATCCAGTACATATTTTTATTTCATCCATATTATCTAAAACGTCAGCTTTTGTTATTATAAAACTTGTTAAACCAGATCTAATTTTCGCATATCTTAATGCAGGTAAATCAAGCCATCCTACTCTTCTAGATCTTCCAGTAGTAGCTCCAAATTCATTTCCAGCTTTTCTAATAAATTCAGCTTCATTTCCAAAAAGTTCTGTAGGAAATGGCCCTTCGCCTACTCTTGTTGTATAAGCTTTTAAAACTCCATATACTTCATCAAGTTCAAATGTAGAAAAACCTACAGCTGAAACTCCGTGAGCCATACAAGAGCTTGAAGTAACGTACGGGTAAGTTCCAAAATCAAGATCTAAAAGAACTCCTTGTGCTCCTTCAAACAAAACCGATGTGTTTCTAAAAGATTTTCCTATTTCTAACGCACTTGTATAATTCACTTTTAGTTTTTCAAGGTTTCTTTTTATATCTTGTATGTATTTAATCGTTTCATCAACGTTAAAACTCAACTTCCCATTGTATAAATTATTTTTAAGATAAAAAATATTTTCAAGTCTTTCTTTTAATGAATTTTCATCAAAAATATGATACAACTTTATTCCTTCTCTTGATACTTTGTCTGTATACGCAGGGCCTATACCTTTTTTTGTTGTTCCGATAGGATTTTTCCTCATACTCTCAATTAACCCATCTTCTTCTTTATGCCAAGGAAGAACTAAAAATGCTTCTAAATCAACATAAATTCTTGAAGATATTCCCGGAAAATCCTTTTCTGCTATATTTAATTCATCTATAAGCTGCTGCATATCTAAAACCATTCCTGCACCTAAAAAACCTTTTGTATCACTATCTGGATTTAATGATGGGATAAGATGATTTACATATTTTTTCCCTTTATAATAGATAGTGTGACCTGCATTTGAACCTCCTGAAAATCTTGCTATCCATTCATATTTATCCGAAAAATAATTTACAACTTTACCTTTTCCCTCATCGCCCCAATGAGCACCTACAATAGCTACTTTATTCATTTTTTATTCCTCCCTAAATATCGAATCTTTTATATACTTTATCTATATTTCTTAAATAATAAGTATTTTCAAAAAAATCTTCGATTTCATCAGATGATATTTTTTCTTTTATTAACGGATGATTTTTTAATAATTCTTTAAATCCTTTTCTTTCATCCCAAGCTTTTAATGCACATTCTTGAACCACTTTATAAGATTCTTCTCTACTTATACCTTTTTCTATTAAACCTAGCATTACTCTTTGAGAATAAACTAAATTGTAAGATCTTTCAAACGTTTCTTTCATTCTATCTTCATTTACAATTAAATCTTTCATAACATATTTTATTTTTTCTATCATATAAAAGGCTATCATTGTTGCATCTGGAAAAAATACTCTTTCAACAGAAGAATGAGAAATATCTCTCTCATGCCACAAGGCTATATTTTCATAAGATGTCATAGCATAAGAACGTAGCATTCTTGCCATTCCTGTAAGCCTTTCACATATTATAGGGTTTTTCTTATGCGGCATAGCTGAAGATCCTCTTTGCCCTTTTCTAAAAGGCTCTTGTGCTTCTAACACTTCTGTTTTTTGTAAATGTCTTATTTCAACAGCAATTCTCTCTATACTTGCACCAATTAATGCTAACACGCTAAAAAATTCTGCATGAACATCTCTTGGTACAACTTGTGTGGATACTTTCGCACATTTTAGCCCTAATATTTGTAAAGCTCTTTCTTCAATTTCAGGATCTATATTAGCATAATTTCCAACTGCCCCACTTATTTTCCCTTGAGAAACTTCATCTAAAGCTTTTTTGAATCTTTCTATATTTCTTTCTGTTTCTGCAAGAAAAGAAAGAAGCTTTAATCCAAAAGAGCTTGGTTCTCCGTGAATACCGTGCGTTCTTGCTACATTTACGGTATTTTTATGAGAAGCTGATTTTTCTTTTAATATTTCATAAAATTCTTCAAGACTTTTTAAAATATGTTCCCCTGCTTCTTTTATTCCTAAAGCTAAAGCAGTATCAACAACGTCGGAAGAAGTCATTCCTCTATGAAAATATCTTTCTTCATCGCCCATATTTTTTGTAACCCCTTTTATAAAAGCGATTACATCATGATCTACTACACTTTCTATTTCAAGAATTTCATCAACATTTATATAAGCATTTTGTCTTATCTTGTCGCTTATACCTTTAGGTGCCATTTCAAATTCTTCACATGCTTTAACTGCAGCTATTTCAACTTCTAACCATCTTTTATACTGTTGTTCTAATGTCCATATCTCTTTAATTGGTGACATTGAATACCTTTCAATCATTTTTCTTTCTCCTTATTTTTAGATTCGAGCATAGTAGGAACTATATCTCTAAAACTTATAATAAAAATAATTATCCCTATTATAATTCCCATTGTCATATCTTCTCTAAGTTCAGTAACTAAATATCCTATAGCAAAAGCATTTAATCCCCATGAAATAACTGCGAAAAATACTTTTTTCAAACTTTCAAAAAGAATTGCAAATAACGCTGAAAAATTCATTATTATATAAAAATAATGAGGTGTAAAACCTTGAACAATACCTATCAATCCAAAGAAAATAGCAACAAGCAACACCATAATTGTTAATTTGCTGAATTTTTTAAACTTCAAAGTCATTCCTAAAACTCCGATTAAAGGTATTATACCTATTGCCCAAAAAAGTTTATCTGAGATCATTAAAAATCCTAAAACAAAGTTCAACAGTAATGCTATAAGGTTGTAAATCAAAATACACACTCCTTTTTTAGTTTGTTAGGAAAAAATTATTAATGTTTAAAAGTTTAAATGGAAAAGCGTTTAAATAGTGAAAAGTTAAAAGTGGCAAGTGGTACAAAAATTTTTTTTATTATAATGCTTTGACGGTAAATACGGATAAAATAAAGTAGCGAGCAATTGAGAATTTTCGTTCAAAAAACAATTGAGGGAGGTGATAAAATGCGTTAAGAAAATAGCATGTCTGAGCGTAGCGAGTTTGCTATTTTTAGCATTTTTTCTCAGAGCGAAATTTGTTTTTTAGAAAATTTAAACTCTTGTGAGCGTTTATTTTATCCAATGTTTAACACCTCATTATTATAAGCATTTGGTCTTAAAGATTTTTCTTACCAACTTTCTGCTTTCCAACTAATAATTATAAGCATTTACAAAAACCTGTCCACCCCGTCAACCTTTGGTTGCCACCCCTCAAGAGGGGAATTAATTAAAAATGCTTGTTTTAGCGTTATTCCTGATCAACTGTTTGCTGACCTACATTGTTGCCAGTGCTGTAACGCCGTGCAGAAAACGCGTGGCTGTTACACTACATTTAAAAGCGAAAGGCAATGAATCTAAAAATGTATTTCCTATGCAACAATATGATTTTATCATAAATAATTTAGTTTAACAAAAAAAACAAGAAATAGAAACAGTAAAGTTTAGGAAATATATTCTCGACTTATCTTAAAATTTAATTTAATTTATTTATTAAAATAATTTTTTTTCTTAAAATGTTTAAATAGCATTCCTGAAAAAAAGGGTATTAAAATTAATGCTGAAAAAGAAATAATAAGTTTAGAAGAAACTCCATCTGAAAAATTTTGAATGTCTGTAATCTGGCTACCTGCATTAGTGAATAAAATAATCCCTGGCATCATTCCTAAAAAACTTACCCAAAAATAAGTAATTGATTTCATTGGTGTAAAGGAAAAAAAAGAATTTATAATAAATGAGGGCACAATTTCTATCAATCGAAGAATTAAAAGAAGATTCGCTCCATGCTTTTTCGAAATTTCATCTATTTTTTTAAACTGCTTATCAAATCTCTCTTTAAAAAAATCTCTCAAAGCATATCTTGTAAGTAAAAAAACAATTAGTACTCCAAGACTTACTGATAAAGAAGTTAAAACAACTCCTACCCAAAACCCAAATAATGCCCCACCAAGAATAGTTAATACACCACTTCCAGGAATAGATACTATAGCAAAAAATAATCTTACAAAATAAAATATTATGATAGCAAGAAAAAAATATTGATTTTTAAAATTTTTCCATAATTCAAAATTTTTCTGAATCATCTCAGAATTAAAGGATTCACTAAAAAACATAAAATAAAGGATTCCGGAAAATAATAATAAAAAAAATATACTTGAAATAATTTTTCTTTTGTTCAAAATACATCTCCCCTTTTTTCTCACCATATAAACTATTATATCATAATTAATTTTTGGTTCTCTGTAAAATAGTATGGCAAAAAAACTTTTAATTGATTAAATGGAAAATCGGTTAAATAGTTAAAAGTGGCAAGTGACACAATCTTTTTTGTTATAATGCATTGATGGTAAATATGGATGAAATAATTTAGCGAGCAATTGAGAATTTTCGTCAAAAAAACAATTGAGCGAATCTTTTGAACAATAGTCAAACAATTGTTGAGCGATAGTTGAAAGGTAGTTGAACTATAGTTGGGCAGTATTTTGAAATCACTCTTTATAACAATAGTTGAACAATCGCTTAACTATCGTTCCGCCATTGTTCGACTATCGTTCAGTCATTATTTACCAATTAATTATTATAAGCATATGTTTTTAAAGCTTTTCCTATTTATCATTTCCTTTATGTTAAATTTTGCTTTTTTTATACATTTTTATAAAAAAACCTCTCAAAAGAGAGGTTTTTCCAACTTTAAAGGGAGTTCTTATAAAGTAGCTGAATATGGAAACAATTTTTTAGCGTATAAAATTTTTTCTTCATTAGTAAAATTCAACGTATAATCTTCAATAACTTCTATTCCTTCTGGTATTTCTACGTCTAATTTAAACCATTTCTTAAATAGTTCTAAATATCCACTTCTATCAAAAACAGAAGAAACATACATTAATCTTTCATCTTCTGATAAAATAATTGCTGGAAACCCTTTCATATTAGTATCTTCCCAATTACCCCAAACTTTTCCTTTTAATACACTCATTTTTTCCTGCCAAAAATCAGCTTTCAAAATTTTATCTTCTAATTTTATTTTTCCTTCTGATATAGCCCCATAATCTAAAAATTTTATTTTCAGATTATAGAAATCAATTTCCCATTTTTTATTAATATGCGAATTTTTATCTTTAAAGTTAAAAAACGAGTTAATCAAAATTTTGCCTTTAAAATTTTCTATTTTAGCTTTAAATTCATCAGGAATATGTTGAGTAAATGGTATTACTAATACTTTATAATCATCAATTTTACTATTTCTAAAAACAACATTTACATTATGTCCGTTTTTCCTAAAAGCTGAATAAATTTCTATCATTGATTTGATATAATCAAAATCTTTTGAAACATGATTAATAATGTTCATCCACATAGATTCATAATCAAAAAATAATGCAATATCATTATGCTCTGATTTTTTTAACGCTGAAATTTCTGATGAAATATTTTTTACTATTTCTAATCTTTCCGAATCTTCTTCTTTCCCACTATAATTAACTATAGCATTGTGATATTGTTCAGCCCCGTAAGGTAACGCTCTGTATCTAAAGTAAAGTAACTCTTTTGCCCCATGTAAAAAAGCTTGTTTTGTTGCGGGAATAAGCCATTCTGCTGGATAATAAAAATTTCTCAACTGCCAATTAACTCTTCCGGGTTGTTGTTCCATAACTACAAATTCTTTATTTTTTAATGCATAAATCAATTCAAAATTAAATGCACAAACCATAGGATCATAATTATCTTGAGGCATATAATTATCATAAGAAATATAATCATACAATTTAGCATGTTCTAAATAATTTATATCTTTCCAGTTAACCATAAAATTATGTGTTATAGGTGCGTTTGAAAATTTTTTGATTATCTCTATTTGATTTTTAGAAAAATTATTAATAGATTCAGTTGTAAACCTATAATAATCTAAAACATGATGTGGATTTGGAAAAGCATTAGTTTTTTTTGGAGTTTCGACTTGATTAAACTCGTTATAATCTTGAGACCAAAATTTAGTTCCCCATATTTCATTTAATTTTTCTATATTTTCATATTTTGATTTTAAATGAGAGGAAAATTCTTTATCGCAATCTTCACAATAACAAAAAGACGTGTTTTCACAGCCAAATTCATTATCTATTTGCCATGAATGAAGTACAACACTTTTTCCATATCTTATTGCCATTTTTTCAACTATAATATTAATATATTTTTGGTAAATTCCTGAATTATAACAATAATGTCTTCGACTTCCAAAATTTCTAACTTTTCCGTGTTCATCTTTCTGCATTATCTCTGGATGCTTTCTTATAATCCATGCTGGAGGTGTTGCTGAAGGTGTTCCTAAAATAATTTTCATATCTCTTTTTTCAACTTCTTCAAAAACTTTATCGAGAATTGAAAAATCAAATTTCCCCTCTTCTTTTTCTAAAACACTCCACATAAATTCTGCAATTCTTATTATTTTTAAACCGTTTTTTTTCATTATATCAAGATCTTTTTCTATTCTTTCAAATTCCCAATGTTCTGGATAATAACATACTCCCAACATTTTTTTTTGCTCCTTTCTCTATTCTTTAACAGCACCTACTGTCAATCCTTCAATAAAATATCTCTGGAAAACCAAAAACACAACTAAAGGTACAGATGCTGCAATTAATGAAGCCGCAGAAATAATATTCCAATTTGAAATATACTGACCTTTCAACATAACAAGACCTAATGTAACAGGTTTTAAATTATCTGATTGAAGCATAATCAAACCCCACAAATAATCGTTCCATATCCATGTGAACTGTAAAATCCCTAAAGCAGTCATAGCTGGAAGTGTTAGAGGAAGTGCCATCGTTCGATATAACCTAAATGCATTAGCCCCATCAATTTTAGCCGACTCAAAAATACTTCCAGGAATTGTTTTCATAAAATTAGTTAGAAAAAAAGTACAAAAACCAAGTTGAAAAGCCAAGTGAAATAAAATTACTCCTTGAAAAGTATCGTATAACCCCGTATTTAATGAAAATCTATATACAGGAATTAAAAGCATTTGAAAAGGAATAAGCATACCACCAACAAATAACATCAAAATAGCTTTTGAAAATCTGAATTTATAAAAAGAAAGTGCAAAAGCACCCAAACTTGAAACAAATAAAGTTCCAATAACTGAAGGGACTGTTATTATAAATGTATTTCTAAAATATAATCCCATATTAGCATCTACCCACGCTTCTTTAAAATTACTCCAATTTAATGAAGTAATTTCCCACCAATAATCTTTTGAAATTATGTCTTCAAAAGATTTCAAAGAAGTTAAAGTCGCTATTATAAATGGAAAAAGCCATATCAAAACAATTATAGTTGAAGCTGTATAAAAAAATATTTTTAAAGATAATTTTTTCTTCTGCATTAACATCACATCTCTTTTTCTTTTTTTAAGTTATGATTAACATAAATTACTATAAATCCAAAAGTTATTAAAAATTGAATTACAGCAATTGCAGAACCAAAACCCATTCTATAATTATTGAATGCTTCTATATACATATAATTTGCAAGAACAGTGGAAGAATTAAAAGGACCTCCACCAGTCATAACATAAACAATATCAAATGCTCTTAAAGAGTCTATAACACTTACTGTAAAAGCAATAATCATTGAAGGTCTTAAAGCTGGTAATATTACATACCAAAATCGTTGAAAAGAATTTGCACCATCAACTAGTGCTGCTTCAACATGACTTTGATTGACGTTTTTCAATCCAGCAAGAAATAAAATCATCATATAAGGAATTTGCCGCCAAACAGCCGCTCCTATCAAAGAAAATGTTACTATATTCGGATTGCTTAACCACGCTTGTGTTAAGCTTCCAAGTCCTATTGCTTCAAGCGTTGTGTTTAAAGCTCCAAAACGAGGATCATATATCCAAGCCCAAACTTGTCCTATAACTACAAAAGACAAAGTCATAGGTAAAAATATTAAGGTTTTAAATATTTTATGTCCAGGAAGTTTGATATCTAAAAGCATTGCCATTCCGAGTCCTAAAGGTACAGGTAATATAATAAACATTATAATCCATTTAAAATTGTTTTTTAAAGCATCAAAAAAAACATAGTCTTCAATTAAATCTTTGAAGTTTTGTAATCCAATAAATTTATAATCAGGATTAACTCCATCCCAATCTGTAAAACTAAATGCAAATGTCCTAAATACTGGAATTATAACCCATATTGCATACATTATTAAGGGCAAAGCTAAAAACGCATAGGGTACCCACCACTGCTTTTTTTTCAACTGCATATAATTTTTTCACCGCCTATTTCTATATTTAAAAATGGGGGCTAAAAGCCCCCTTTTATTTATCTAAAAATTCTTTGTCTTTCTCTTTCTAAAGTCTGCAATATTCTATCAAGTCTATCTGGGAACATCATAAATTCAACAAAAGCATTCATGCCTCTATCAGCCATCTGAGGGTCTGTGTCTCTATCGTAGAATTGCATAACTCCATCAGATTCAAGAATCATATTTAAACCATCTTGTGCATGATCATCAACCGCTGGAACATTTCTATGAGCTGCTAATCTTCCTAATTCTTCTGCAAAATATTGTTGTGCATTTTGTGAAGCAATAAATTCCATAAATTTCATAGCCCCTTCTTTATTTCTTGCATTTGCCGGAACCATAAATCCGTCAATTGGAGTATCTTCGTATAATCCTATGTTAGGATCAATAACTGGGAATCTGAAAAAATCAAGCTTATCTTTTACGTTATCAGGTGCAACGTCTTTTATAAATTGACCCATCAAATACATTCCTGCTCTTCCTGAAAATAAATCATTTGCTGCTGTCTGCCAATCATAAGAAGAATGATTTTCAAGGAAATAACCGTTATTAACTAATTGACCCCAATATTCAAAAACTTTTCTTATGCGAGGATCTGTCCAAGCTACTTTTCCTGCTGTAAATTCTTCATGGAATTCAAGACCGTTAACTCTCATATTTAAGTAATCAAACCATCCACCTGTTGTCCATAAATATCTCGTACCAATTGTTATAGGGATATATCCATTAACTTTCAAAGTTTCACAAACATCAATAAATTCATCCCAAGTAACAGGCACTTTAAGTCCTAATTCTTCAAAAACTTCTGTGTTATAATACATTCCCCACCAATACCAACTTTGTGGCACAAAATATGCTTTGTCTTGATAATAACTTGCACTTTTGAAAGCTTCAGGAAATTCGTTACCAAAACCATTAGTAAAAATTTCGTCAATTGGTGCTAATAAATCTCTGCTTGCAAAATATCTCATTCTTTCTCCTGCAAACCAAGTAACTACATCTGGTGCATTTCTAGAACCAAGCCATGTTCTCAAAAGAGTTTTAAAGTCTTCGTGAGCAAAAGTATTTACAACAACTTCATAGCCTGGATTTTGTTCTTCAAACATTTTTACTAATTCTGTAAAAGTCTGTCTTGGAGCTGGATCCGACATATAAGAATTAACTATAATACGAGAAGCAAATCCACTAATTACAAAAACACACACTAAAACTGCCAAAATAACTTTTTTCAAGAATAACACCCCCTGATAATTTTATAACGCCTATAAAAAAACAAGTTCATTATCGAATAGATACATATATTATAAATAAATTTAACTTTTTATACAAAACCAATTACTAATTGATATATTTAATTATAGGAGATTGTTGCCCGTTAACGTTACCGTGAACGTTTTTTGTTATATAACGAGTTTAAATGTTATTTTTTAGTTAACACCTAAACTCGTTAATTGTTTTTTTGTTTCTTTTTTATTTATATTTGTTTAAATTGAAAAAATATCTACTATTTCCTGCGTGTTCACATTAACAAGACCTTTATCAGTTATTTTTAATTCCGGAATAACTGATAGTTGGACGAAAGCAAGAGTCATAAAAATGTCTTTTTCACACTCTAATATTTTTAAAGCATTTTTTAACTCTGTAAGATTTTTTATGGCTTCTTCTGGTTCTGAATCAGTCATTAAACCAGCTATAGGAAGCGGCATTTTAGAAATTATTTGTTTATCTTTGACAACAACAATTCCTCCATTCATGTTTTTAATTTCATTCAAAGCTAAAATCATATCTTCATCATTTGTTCCTACAATACCTATATTATGCGAATCGTGCCCAATACTTGTACCAACAGCTCCAGATTTTATGGATAAACCTTTTACAAATCCCAAAGAATAATTTTTACCTTTATGTCTTTCAACTATTAACAGTTTCAATATATCATTTTCTATATCACTCATTATATAACCATTTTCAATTTTAGGTTCTTTTATTAATTCTTTGGTTTCTAATAACCCTTCAAACATTTCTATTACTCTTATTTTTTTACCTTTATCTTTTATTTTTAAATCTTCTAAAGTAATTTTAGGAATATTTACAATCCCTACTTTTTCTGGAAGCGTATGATAAATACCTTCCATTGCAACTGAAAGTTTTCCTTTTTCAGATACTATTTTAGAATCTTTAAAAACCATTTCCACGTTAAAATCTTCTAAATTATTTATAACAACAAGATCAGCTTTATATCCAGGAGCTATAGCCCCCATGCTTCGTAAATTAAAATGCTTTGCCGGATTAATTGTAGCCATTTTTATTGCAATGAAAGGATCTAATCCAAGTTTAATACTTTTTTTTATTAAATAATCAATATGTCCCTCTTTAATTATATCTAAAGGATCTCTATCATCAGTACAAAATGAAAAGTTAACGTAATTAAAATTATTTACAGCTTTTACAAGACTTTCAAGGTTTTTTGCTGCAGTTCCTTCTCTTATAAAAATATGCATCCCTCTTCTTACTTTCTCCAAAGCTTCATCAGCATTTGAACATTCATGATCTGATCTTATAAATGCGTTTATATAAGCATTCAATTTTTTACCACTTAATCCCGGGCAATGTCCATCAATCTTTTTATATTTATGCCTTAAAATTTCTATTTTAGTTATCAGTTCTGGATCCATTTCTAATACTCCAGGAAAATTCATTACTTCTCCAAGAGCTATTATTCTCCTCGGATAATTATCTACAAAACCAACAATATCTTCAGCACCTAAAATTGCCCCAGATGTTTCATTTTTAGTTGCAGGAACTGCAGAAGGCACTGCAATATATACATTTAAAGGAATTCCTTCTGTTGATTCTATCATATATTTTAATCCTTCTATTCCCAAAACATTAGTAATTTCGTGAGGGTCTGCAATAACTGTCGTTGTCCCTCTTGGAAGAACTGCTTTCGCAAATTGCCTTGGAGCTAACATTGAGCTTTCAATATGAAGATGCGCATCAATAAATCCCGGCAATACTATTTTCCCATCAAGGTCTATAACTTTTTTTCCTTCGGTATAATCTCCTATTCCTGCTATTCTTTTCTTATAAATTGCTATGTTATTTTCTTCCAACTCATTTGTAAACACATTAAAAAATTTCAAATTTTTTAATAAAACATCTGGCATTTCATCCCCAAGAGCTACCGGTATTATCTCTCTGATTTTCATATATATGTCCCCCCTTTTTAAGTTGGTAAGGAAAAACAAAAAATGTTTAAATGGAAAAGCCTTTAAATAGTGAAAAGTGAAAAGTGGCAAGTAACACAAAATTTTTTTATTATAATGCTTTGATGGTAAATATGGATTTTAAAGTTGGTCTGTAGACAGTTGGTCGGTTGGTCAGGAAAAACAATTAATGTTTAAACGTTTAATTGGTTAAGTGTTTAATCAGCAATCTTTTAGACAGTTTTTTATTATAATGCTTTGATGGTAAATATGGATGAAATAAAGTAGCGAGCAATTGAGAATTTTCGTCAAAAAATCAATTGAGCGAATCAAAAAATGCGTAAGAAAATAGCATGTCTGAGCGTAGCGAGTTTGCTATTTTTAGCAATGTGCGACATGAAGTCGTAATATAGATTGCTTGAATAAAGCTACTCCTTCCATTTGGGGTATTCCTATTTCTGCATGCATTAGGAGTAATTCTTTTGTGTGAAGCCAGAAAGACAATATGGGAAACA